>Ga0307412_10000021_pt1 | contig 250629 bp, 214 predicted proteins | sample DK1Cmetagenome_3_FD_203823 | JGI IMG/M metagenome (GOLD analysis project Ga0307412, IMG submission 203823) | Maize rhizosphere microbial communities from greenhouse at UC Davis, California, United States - DK15-C-1 | ecosystem: Host-associated > Plants > Roots > Rhizosphere > Soil | place... | reverse complement strand
ACCGCTCAGCCCGAAGTCGGTATCGTTCGCCAATGCCACCGCCTGGTCGACGTCGTCGTACGCGATGATCGACGCGACGGGGCCGAAAATTTCTTCGCGGGCAATCGTCATGTCGGCTGTCACGCCTTCGAATACGGTAGGCTCGACGAAGAACCCCTCTTCAAATCGAGGACTGCGGGCACCGCCCGTCGTGATTCGCGCCCCTTCCAGCGTGGTAGACGCTGGGTCCGTATAGGGCGGCGAGCAACCGATTGAACTATGCGCGCTGACTGCATGATGAACGCAGACCGCTGCCGAGGCGCTACAGAGAAGCTGGCAGCATCTCGAACCGCGGCGAACGGTCGTATCATTGGCGACTGCTATTGTTTGCCGATCGGCCGTTGGCCCACTGGTCGGGGCGAGAGGATTTAAACCTCCGACCACCTGCGCCCCATGCAGAAATTAGCGCCTGCTGACAATCTGCACCTTCGGGGCCGTGATCGACACCAAAATTCGGACTCGTTCCACGATATGCTGTGAGCGACCGCCTGGCGCCGATCATGGGCGCCGTCCTGCAGGCGGCGTAAAGCAATTGCGCGTCAGGAGCTAGCGCACTGGAAGCTCGCGGCCACATTGATATCTCCGCCAATGTACTTTGGCCATAGCGGATAACGGCAAAGCGGCCTCGTTCTACCGAGCGTTGCGGCGTTCAGATCGCTCATCGAGAGGGTTTCGGGCGCCTTGCCGGTCTCTACCCATTGATCGAGTGCGGAAAGGGAATCGACGGCCGGATGAAACGGTCCCGTGCCGTGGCCTACGCCCGGCATCAGGTAGAAGCGTACCAACCCATCCACCGTGCTCTGTCCGAAGCGCTGCACAAGTCCATTGTAGTAATCCGTGCTCGAGTCAGTGCTGACAATCTCGTCTGCAAGACCGTGCGTCATGATCAGCTTGCCGCCTTTCGCGACATAGGCGCTCAAGTCGGTGCTGGTCGCGTCCGTGAGCGCCGACACGGTTTGCACTCGCGACTGGTACGTACCGGGATTCAGCGGGTCGAATGTCAATGAATCGAAAGTCGGCACGCGCGTGACGAAGTACTTGACCCACTGGTCGCCCGTTACCCATTGGTTAGCGTCCTTCTTCCCCGCTGGGTTTGCAGGGACTCTGGACTCGCCGAGATCGCGTGTGGTATTTGGCCCGGCGAAGACTGAACCGGCGAGAATGTTGTAGCCGGCATAACGCGTCACGCCGTTCGCAAGCGGATAAGGCAATTGCAGCGGCGCTGCAATGGTCTGCACGGTCGCGATCTGCGCGTCAGACAGACAGGTATCGCCCGAGTCCGCGCCGCTCGGGCAGCGCAGCGATGCCAGCACCGTGGCCGACTGTGCCTTGCACGCCGCCACGTTCGCGATGACGCCGTCGGCAACGCCGTCGAGCGCATCGCATGCGGTCATGACTGCGTTCTGCAGCAACACCGTTTTCGCCACGTCGAGCCAACCCGCACCGCCATTCAGATAAAGCGCCCGGCCGAGCACGACATTGCTCAGACGAAGCCCCGTATAGTTGAGCGCGGGACGGTTCACCACAATGCCGTCGTAGTCCTGCGGCCAGCGCTGCGCTTCGCTCAGACCATCGCGTCCACCCGTCGAACTGCCGAAAAAATAGACCTTGCCGGGCGCGCTCGCATAGCGCTTCCTGATCAGCACCATGGCGACGTCGTGTGTCTTCTTGAGGCTCAAGCCGCCGTAGTTCGCAAGCGACTCGTCGTTGGCGGCAAACTTGCCGTCCGTAATGCTCGAGCTCTGATGCCCCGAGTCGTCGCCGAAGGTCACATAGCCGTTTGCGAGCGGCGTGGATGTGCCGGTCGGGGCCATGTCGAGCGGATCGACACCGGTGATCAGCGTGCCGTCGAAACCGCCGCCGCCATAATGCAGCGCCTTGTGATTCCACCTGGTCGGGAGGTTGACCTGGAATTTGATGGAAGGCGCAGTCGGGTCGACCGGGGCGATTGCACCGTTCACCTGGCAGTATTCGCCGCTCGTTTCGACTAGCGTCGCGCTGGTAATCGTCGCGCCGCTGGTCGGTTCAGCAATCGAGGACGCAGGAATCGACAGCCCGCTCAACGCGCTGCATTGCGTGGCCGCGGTGGGCGCAGGCGTCGAACCGCCTGGATTCTCGCTGGTCGGTCCATTGCCGCCGCATCCGCTGATGCAAAAGGTGAAGGCGAGCGCCCACCCGAGCGATCTTCTGATCATCTTCGTCTCCTGAAACGATTGGCTGGTATGTTGTTGCTATGCGTTCGCGCCGCTGTCGCTATTCGAGCGCGCGGCCGTCATGCACGACGCCGGTGTCGATAAGCCGTGCAGTTGTGCCGAAGAGCGCCTGCACACCCGCCTGCGACACGAACATCGCGTCACCGCTGTGCGCCGCGCCCGCCACCTCGACCAGTTGATGACGCAGTTGCGGATGCCGTCTGCACAGATACGCGAAATAGGCGCGGCCCCTTGCGAGTCGATGCGGGCCCTGCATCATGGCCTCGCATGAGCGGTCGAGAGCCTGATGAGCCGGATCGTTGTCGTGCGTGCCGAGCAGATAGGTGACGTCGCGATCGACATAACGGTATTCGAGCTGTTGTACATCCAGTCCCTTTGCATAGCGCGGCAACCCTTCCGTGCCGTACTTCCATGCGTTGAACCCGGTGCAAGCGGCGCGTGCGTCTGCGTTCGATCCGTCTGTACAGTGCGGACGCCAAGCGTCGAAGTACACATACGACGACGGATTCGCAATGACATAACGCACGTTCACTCCCCCCGCCCTGCATCGCGCGGCGGCGTCGCTGAGTATCGCGTGACGATGCGCGACCTGTGCCCCGCCGGAATGCCCGGCAATGACGATCTCCCGCACCTTCGGATAAGCGCCGTCACGCACGTAGTGTTCGATCAGCGCGTCGAGTACATCGAAAGAGCTCAGCGGTGCTGGCCCGATCGCATCGAGACCGCCCATCCACGAGGTCCATTCCCAGTGCAGACAGTTGGCCGGCAACGAATGATGCTGGACATCGGCCGTCGCCAGAAACTGGGGTACGGCGAGGATCACGCTGTCGGGCTCGACAGTCGACGACGCCAGCGCGCACTGCGTGGATTGCAGATATGCGTCCGCATCGCGAAGTCTTCCGTGCAGCATCACGACCGCCCGAGTCGCTTCGGTGGGGCGCGCACTGCCGCCTTTGAAAAGCGGCACGGCCGCCTCACCGCGCGCGTTCGACACGATCAACCGTTCGCTGGCCACCACCTGCACGGGCACTTCGTTGCGTGGCCGTGCATCGCTGTCCATTACAAGATTCATCGCGCCGCTCATTGACCGTCGGCCAGCCAGAGGTCAGGCTTGCGAACGAGGCGCCGCCCCGAGGCCGTCAGTCCAACGAGCAGCAGCGAAATGACGCCTGCGCAGATCAGATACCATGCCGGGACCAACCGCGAGCCAGTAACGTCGATCAACGTCGAAACCGTGAGGGGCGCAAGACCGCCGAACAGCGTGACTGCCACGTTGTAAGAGAGCGCAACGCCTGTCGAGCGCGTCGAGGTCGGAAAGAGTTGCGTGAGCATGCCGGGGTGCGCACCTGACATGAGGCTCAGCACGACAGTCGCAATCATTTGCGCGGTGAACACACGTTCAGCGGACGGCGCGGCGAGTACCCATGCAAAGAGCGGATAGGCAACGCACACCCACGCTATCGTGACCGGGAAAAACAGACGATATGCGCCGAAACGGTCGGCAAGACGCCCCGCCAGCGGATAGCCGACAATCCCGATCAGGCCGGACATGGCCGTGCCGAACAACGCATTTTTCAGCGGCAAATGCAGCTGGTGCTCGACATACAGCGGCATGTACGAATGCCACAGGTAGTTTGTTGCAGCTCCAACGATGATGACACCCATCGCGCACAGCGCCGCATCGCCGCGCTCGCGAATGAACGTGCGAAGCGACTGACGCGGTGCGTGTCCGAGCCGCTCGCGCAGCTGAAGAAATTCCGGCGACTCACCTACTTTGTGCCGGATATAGAAGCCCACTGGACCGACGAGCGCGCCGAGCAGAAACGGCACGCGCCAGCCCCACGACACCAGCGATTCGTGCGAGAGCCGCGTGGTGAGGAGTAGCGAGCAGAGCGATGAGAGCAGGAGCGCGACGGCCTGCGATGTCATTTGAAAACTGCCGAAGAACATCTTGCGCCGAGGCGGCGCATATTCCGTGAGCATTGCGGCTGCGGTTGCGAACTCTCCACCCACCGACAACCCCTGCAGAATGCGCGCGACAATCACAATGAGCGGCGCAGCAATCCCGATAGTCGCGTAGCTGGGTGTGAGGCCCATCATCAGCGTACTCAGCGCCATCAGAAGAATCAGCAGCGACAGGGTCTTGCGGCGTCCGTAACGATCGGCGCACGCGCCGATAACAATGCCGCCGAGCGGCCGCACCAGGAAGCCGATTGCAAACGTGGCGAGCGTCAATGTGATCGACACAAAGCTGTTATTCGCAGGAAAGAACACCTCTGCAATGACCTTGGCGAAATACCCATAGATGAGAAAGTCGAACCACTCAAGGCCATTGCCGATGACTGAAGCAAGCACCGCACGGCGCATCTGTGAACGGCTCAGCGGCGGCGCGGCCGCAGCGGGCGTGACCGCTTGCATAACGGTTTGCATGTGTCTCCTTTTGTTTTCGGCTGCCTGCGAATAAAGAGTACGTGCTGAAGTCACCAATGTAAAATACATATGAGACGCGGTTGCCATATCAAGGACATATAGCAGGCTAGCCATGGAACTGAGACATTTGCGCTACTTCCTCGCGGTCGCCGAAGAAGGCCAGTTCACGCGCGCCGCCGCCCGGCTGCACATTCAGCAACCTCCGCTGTCGCAGCAGATCCAGGAACTCGAGCAGGAACTCGGCTTCGCGCTTTTCGTGCGGCAGCCGCGCGGCGTCGCGCTGACGGCGGCAGGTGAAACGTTCGCAGCACGCGCCCGTTCCGTGCTGCTCGAACTGGACAATGCGGTCATTCAGGCGCGCCGCGTCGCGCAAGGGCACATTGGCACCGTGCGCGTCGCGCTCACGAGTTCGGCCGCGTTCCACCCTCTGACGCCCACCGCCATACGCAATTTCCGTGAGCTGTACCCTGAGGTCGCAATCGAAATGACGGAGGTCAACGCGGCGGACATCATCGAAATGATGGTAGACGACCGCGCGGATGCTGCGATTCTGCGCAAACCGGTTCACACGCCCGCAGGTCTTCGGTTCGAACTGCTGGCTGAAGAACGGATGTTGCTGGTGCTGCCCGTAGGACATCGGCTCATAAGCAGCCGGGCAATAGCGCTTCAGAAGCTTGCCAACGAGTCATTCATTTTCGTGCGTCGGCCTGGCGCCCCCGGCATGTACGCGGATTTTATTAGCGCCTGTCAGTCAAAGGGTTTCGAGCCGCACGTGGTCGAGGAAGTGCCGCGCATGGTAACGGCCATCAACCTCGTCGCGGCGGGCGGCGGTATCTCGCTCGTTCCCGCGTCGATGCATCGCTACCATCAGGAAAGCGTGCGCTACTGTCGCGTGGCGGGCGATCGTGCTTTTCGCGCACCACTGCATCTCGTTACGCGTGATGACTCGCAAAGCGCGGTGGCTTCCCACTTTCGCAAGACGCTGCTCGCTTTTGTGCATCGGCATCCGAGCCGCGAGTGAGTGTTGGGCTGGCGAGGTTTGATGGGAGGGGCGACCAGTGCTGCTGTTTCATGCGGCGTGTCCTGTCCTGTATAACAACGTACGCATGTCACTACGGGGCGTGGACTGTTTCGGGAACGTGTTGCCATCAGGTCCAAGTCCGTTGTCGCGGGCCACACGCGAATACACACCAAGCGCCGGTTATCGCATCGGTCCGGGACCGATCGAGGACTGGCTGCTCCGCCATCCGGCGGTGCCGGCCGCCGCCGTGGTGGGCGCGCCCGACGCCGGGCGCACGGAAATCGTTTGCGCCTTCGTGGTGCTCAAGGACGGCTTCGCGCCTGGCGATACACTCGTGCGCGAACGGCAGGCGCATGTCAGAACGGCGCTCGCGCACACGAATATCCGCGCAAAGTACTGTTTGTCGCCGCGCTGCCGCTGACGGCAACCGGCAAGGTCGTCCGCCGCGCGCTGCGCGATTCGCTCGCCGGCTGACGAGCGCGCGACACCGCCAGCGTCTCTTTTCCGGCTAATACTGTGCGATCGCCTGGGCCGCGCACGCCTGGCCGGAATGCATCGGCCGAGAGATCAGAAGAGCTCGTGATGCGCGATCAACTCACGAATCAGATCGACCAGCCTTTTGATTCCCGGCCCAAACTCACTCGCCTGGTAGCAGATCGAGACGCTATGCGCCGGGACCTCCGGCGCAACCACAAGCTGCCGCACCCGATGCGCGTCGACTTCCGACTGGATGATGCGCACCGGCACCAAGGCCACGCCCAGTCCTTTGACAACCGCCTGAACCGTCACCGGCAGGCTATTGCAAGTGCTCACTCGCTCCGGCGTCACGCGCGCGTCGGCGAACCATTTGAGAACCGTCTCATGCAGCCTTGCCGTCGGCGGGCTGATGAGCAGATGCAGGGAAGCGAGGTCCGATGGCGACAGCACCTCGCGCGTGACTGGGAAACCTGCATGCGCAAACCACCCGAAACGGTTCTTGCCGATCACCTCCTGTTTCACATGTCCGGGCACATGTGCCTCCGACACGATCGCCACGTCCAACTGCTCTGCCGCAAGCATCTGGCTAACCGCGCCGGTATCGCCGACGAAGATGGACGTCCGCACCGCCGGATAATGACGCTCGATGCGCTCGATCAGATCGGTCGCCGACACCAGCGCGAAGCTTTCATTCATTCCGAGCCGCAGCAAGCCTCGCAGCGGATCGCGCGTGCGAAAGCGCTCGACGAGTTCACTCGCGCTGCCCAGCGTTCTATCGGCCAATTCGATCAGCGCGTGCCCCTCGGCGGTCAGCCGGATCCTCGGTCCCTGTCGCACGAACAACTGCACGTTTAGCGCCGATTCGAGTTCCTTCACGCGCGCTGAAATGCTGGGCTGCGCAAGGTGCAGGTCCTCCGCAGCCGCATTAAAACTGCCGAGACGCACCACCCGCTCAAACGCGCGCAATTGATCCAGCGTTACGTTCATTCCAGTACCCCGCGCTCGGCGTCGATAGAAAATTTGGATCGCTAGACCGCAAAACAATCAGTTTTTCCTTGCGAAGGATAGCGCTTAACATCGCCTTCACGAAACTGGGAAAACCCGGCACCGCAGCTCACCGAGGCCAAGCGTCTCACGTGCGCCGCGCAGACTGAGTAAAAAAAATACGGAGACGACGCATGGACATCATCAACGCATCGGACCCTGCGTGCGCGGTCCGCAATCTTGCGCTGCGAGGCGGCGCCCGCCGCGCGATGTGGTGCGGAGGTGCACGATGCAGCCGGTGAACTCGACCGCGCACGGCCCACTTTCGGGCCCCGCCCGTGCTGATCTGCCTGCGTGGATCCGCTCCACGGATCGCATCGTCATCACAGTGCTGAATCTGATGCTGATAGCGCAGGTGTTCCTGATCTTCATCGCGACGCTCTCGCGCTCGGTGTTTCATTCGTCGGCGCTCATGGGCGTCGACGAGCTATCACCGCTCTTTCTCGTGACCGCCGCGTTTCTCGGCGGCGCTGTTGCCTACAGCCGCGGCCAGTTCCTGTCGATCCGCCTTCTCGTGGACCGTCTGCCGAGGCGCTGGCAGGACACCTGCGATGGCGCATCGGAATGGATCGTGATCATCGTCTCCCTGCTGATCGGCGGCTTCTCGATTCCCCTCCTGATCTCGAACGCGGACGAATCGACCGTGCTGCTCGGAATTCCCTACGCGTGGAGCACTCTGCCGATCACCTTCGGATCGGCACTCTTCGTGATCCATGCGGCGCTTGCGAATTTGAAGCGGCCGACCTTCGCAAAGCTAGCCTCGTTCGCACTGGTGTGGCTGCCGGTGCTCCTTTTCATGTTGTGCAAGACGTGGCTCGGTCTTCATGCGCCCGTGCTGTACTTGCTGCTGACCGCGCTCTTTCTCGGCTTGATCGTGATCGGGGTGCCGGTGGGATTCGTGCTCGCGGTGATCGGCGTCGTCTGCGTGCAGGCAATTGGCTCGGCCGATATGATGTCCGCCGTCGCCAACGCTCAGCGCGGCTCGGGCGGCTTCATCTATCTCGCGCTGCCGTTCTTCATCCTGGCGGGATTCATCATGGACCGCGCGGATGTGGGACTGCGCATCGTCGATTTCGTCGGCAGCCTGATCGGACACAAGAAGGGCGGCCTCTTCCAGGTGATGATCATCGGCGTGTACATCTCGTCGTGCATATCGGGCTCGAAAGCCGCCGACATGGCAATGGTCGGCCTACCGATGAACCGCAAGCTGCAACACCACGGCTACGCCGCCGAAGAACGCGCGGCGCTGCTTGCCTCGTCGGCAGCGATGTCGGAGTCTGTGCCGCCTTCTATTGCGTTGATTCTGATGGGCTCGGCCACGTCGATCTCGACCGGCGCGCTGTTCGTCGCCGGTCTGATACCAGCCGCGACGCTCGCGATCTGCCTGATGATTCTGGTGCGCGTGCGTGCGACGTTCGCCGGCTGGATGCCGACCCCGCGCGCGAGCCGCGCCGAAGTGCGCGCCTCGGCGAGGCGCGCCGCGCTGCCGCTGCTGATGCCCGTGATCCTGATCGGCGGCATCGCGGGCGGGCTCGGCACGCCGACCGAGGTGTCGACTTTCGCGGTGCTGTACGCGCTCGCGCTCGGCCTTCTGAACCGCAAGATCGGCGCGCGCAGCTTCTGGCAAACACTGACACAGGCGACGCTGCTCAACGGCATGATCTTTTTCACCGTGAGCGCGGCCACCATTTTCTCGTGGGCGCTCACCCTCGAAGGCGTGACTACCGCGATTGCCAATATGGTCGCGAGCTTCGGCGCGGCGACCTTTCTGCCCGCCGTGGTGGTCATCACGGTATTGCTCGGCTCGCTGCTCGAAAGCTTCGTGACCATCATCATCATCGCGCCGCTGTTGCTGCCGGTGGCTATCCAGTTGGGCATCAATCCACTGCATTACGGCATCGTGATGGCGGAGGCGTTCGGCATCGGCGTGATCCTGCCGCCAATCGGCATCGCGCTATATGTCGCGTGCGCGATTTGCGGTGCACAGGTGGAACGCGCAATCCGGCCGATGCTCTGGTATCTGCTGGTGCTCTTCGCCGGCCTCGTGATCGTTGTGTATGTGCCGGGACTCACCGAATTTCTGCCGCATGCGCTGGGCTTCAAGACGTAAACCTTCATGAACCTGACACTCAATCCCACGAAAACCGGATATGGGTCACTCGCATAACAGCGCGCCGCCAAACGGAGCGGCCCCACCAGCCTGGAGGAGACACAACAGATGAAACCGATCAACATCGTCACACATGGGGCAGCGGATAGTTCGGAGCCGGCTGGCGCCGCGCTGGACGAACATGGCCGCGCCCGCCGCGCGGTGATGCATGCGGCGGCCGGCACGGCGCTCGGCGCCGCCTTCGGGCCGCTCGCGAGTTTGCATGCGCACGCGCAGGGCGCGCCGAAGCGTCTGCGCGTTGCGCATACGGCACCGACCGAGCACGGTTGGCACGTATGGTCCGTCGCGTTCAAGGAGTCGCTTGAAAAGCGCAGCAAGGGTGCCATGCTCGTGCAGATCTATCCGAATGCGCAGATGGGCACGGAGCGCGACATTGGCCAGGCGGTGCGTAATGGCGCGCTGGAAGTCGGCGTGATCGGCGTGGGGCTCACGAACTGGGTGCCGGAAGTGTCGATCACCGATGCGCCCTATCTGTGGAAAAGCCGCGACCAGGCGTACCGCGCGTTCGCCGGCGCATTCGGCGACGATCTGCGAGCCAGGTGCCGCGAAAAGGGCTTCGGGCTTATCGGCTGGACGGATCTGGGTTTTCGCTGCATCACTAACAGCAAGCGGCAGATCCAGTCGGTAAACGACATGCAGGGGTTGAAGATGCGCGTGCCGATCTCCAAGGCCTACATCGCGATGGTGCAGGCGATGGGCGCAACCACTGCGGCAGTCGATCTGAGCGAACTGTACCTCGCGTTGCGCCAAGGCGTTGCCGACGGCCAGGAGACGCCGCCCACAGTGGTCAAGTCGAACAAGTACTACGAAGTACAGAAGTACGTCGCGAAAAGCGATCACGTGCTAACCACCGGCTATTCAGTGACCAGCACGAAGTATTTCGATGGGCTTACCGCCACCGAAAAGCAGACTTTCATGGCCGCCGCGAACGATGCCGACAACGTGCTGCGCACCCACACGCAGAAGGAAGAGGTCGACGCATACCAGTTCCTCGGCAAGCATGGCATGCAGGTGAACCTCAGCGTGGACGTCGAATCGTTTCGCAAGGCCTGCCTGCCGCTCGTCGACAAGATGCCCGACCAGTTTCCACCACACCTTGTAAAAATCGCGCGCGCGACGCCTGTCTGAGTGCTCATTTCCTAACAACGGATTCCTGAAAAATGAACCATGTAAAGCACGCGGCGGCAACCGGACAGCCAATTCGAGGCATCCATCTGACCTTTGCTGCGCCCGCCGTCATCGAAGTCGCGAGCGCGGCCGACCTGCAGTTCATCTACATCGATGGCGAGCACGGCGCGTTTGACTGGCGCGATGTCGAGGCAGCCTGCATTGCCGCCGAACGTCACGGTATGACGCCGATCGCGCGGGTACCCGACATTTCCGTCGCGACCATCACGCGATTTCTTGATCGCGGCGTGCGCGGCATCGTTGCACCGCACATCGAGACGGTCGAGCAAGCGCAGCGCGTGATCAGCGCAACCTATTTCGCGCCGCTGGGCGCGCGTTCTTTTGGCGCGGGGAGGCCCGAATACGGCCAGCGAATCGCGAATCGCACCGCGTATATGCAGCAGTGCAACGAAAGCGCATCGGTGTGTCTGATGATCGAAAGCGCGCAGGGCATCGAGATTGCGGGCGAGCTCGCGGCGCTCGAGGGCGTCGACTATTTGAGCTTCGGGCTGCTCGATCTCGCGCAGGATCTCGGCTATCCAGGGCAGTCGGATCACGCGCAGGTAAAGGCGGCCGTCGCCGACGCGGACCGGCGCATCGCGGCGGTCGGCAAGCGCACGCGAGAGAGCTTCATGAAATATGCATGGATCAACGAGGTGCTGATGGCCGGTATGCACCAGTTGCTCGGCCAGAAAGCGCCGGCGCGATAGCCAGGGAGTGGAGATGATCGAGAAAGAAGTCGCAATTCCGACGAAGTACGGGACGCAGCCTGCGTTCGCCGTCTGTCCGTCCGAGCCGGGCATGTATGCACCGGTGATCCTGTTCATGGATGCGCCGGGCATTCGCGAGGAGCTGCGCAACATGGCGCGGCGCATTGCGCGTGCCGGCTATTACTGTCTGCTGCCGGATCTGTACTACCGGCTCGGCACGCTGCGCTTCGACGTACCGCGCCGCAACAAGGCGATGTCGGTACTGATACGCGGCGCGATGGCAAGCCTGTCGAACGCTGATGTGCTCGACGACACGTACGGCATGGTCGGCTTTCTGGATGCGCAGGAGCAGGCGGCGCCCGGCCCTGTCGGCGCAATCGGCCATTGCATGAGCGGGCCGTTCGTCGTCAATGCCGCCGCGCGTCTGCCCCGCATGGCGGCGGTCGCGGCGCTTTATGGGGTGAACATGGTGACCGACAAACCCGATTCGCCGCATCTTCTCGCGGACAACATTCAGGGCGAGGTTTACGCCGCGTTCGCCGAGATCGATCCGGCCGTACCCGCTAATGTCGTGCCCACGTTTCGCGATGCAATGGAAAAAGCCAATGTCGCGGCGCGCGTCGACGTGGTGCCGGGCACGCATCACGGCTTCTGCTTTGCCGCGCGCAACGACTACCACCCGCACGCCGCCGAAGCCGTCTGGGAGGACATCATGGCGATGTTCATGCGCCGGCTTCATGGCCAATGAGTGCATCGCTCTGTCAGGAATCATCCAATGAACGCCGTAGATACCGATAACACCCGCTGCCGCGTCGCGATTCTCGACGACTGGCAGGATGCCGCGCGTAGCTGCGCGGACTGGACCCGACTCGAAGCGCGCGCGTCGCTGGCATTTTTTGGCGAACCCTTCGCAAGCGAAGATGAAGCGGCCGACCGGCTCGCGCCGTTCGACGTGATTCTCGCGATGCGCGAGCGCACCGCATTTCCTGCCTCGCTGATCGAACGGCTGCCGAAGCTGCGCATGTTCAACCTGTCCGGCATGCGCGCGGCGCTCGTCGACATGGCGTTCATGCAATCGCGCGCCATCACCGTGTGCCTGACCGAAGGCGGCCCAGGCGTCGAATCGACCGCCGACCTCACGCTCGCGCTGATGCTGTCGGCTGTGCGGGATTTGCAGGCGGCTTCCGGTGCGGTGCGCGAGGGCAGATTTCAGCGCGGCACGCGGCCCGGCGTCGCGCTCGCGGGCAAGACACTCGGACTCGTCGGCTTGGGAAAGATCGGCGCGCGCGTGGCGGGCTACGGCCGGGCGCTTGGCATGCGTGTCATTGCGTGGAGCCCGAACCTGACGGCCGCGCGCGCTGCCGATGCGGGCGTCGAATACGCCGCCAAGGAGACACTCTTCTCTACCGCCGATGTCGTCAGCGTTCACCTCGTGCTCTCAGCGCGTACCGCCGGCGTGGTCGGCCGCAATGATATTGCGCGGATGAAGGACGGCGCGACGCTCGTCAATACGTCACGCGCGCGGCTCGTAGACGAAGCAGCACTGATCGATGCGGTGCGCGAGGGCCACATTGTCGCCGCGCTCGACGTATTCGATCAGGAACCGCTGCCGCGCACGCACGCGCTCGTCGCCGCGCGTCACGCGGTGCTCACGCCGCATCTAGGGTACAGCACGCGCGACGTGTACGAAGTGTTCTATCGGCAGCAAGTGGAAAACACGCTCGCCTTTCTCGACGGCAAGCCGATCCGCACACTCGCGTAACGCATGGAGCCTGGACGATGAAACCCGAAACCATCGCGCATGCGGCGCGGCAGCTCGCCGAGGCGCGCGTCACTCGCTTGCCGCTTGCGGAACTCGATGCGCATGCGGCGCCGCAAAGCGCCGCTGACGTCCACGCGATTCAGGACGCGACCGTCTCGCTGCTCGGCGAACAGGTTGCCGGCTGGAAGGTGACGACTTCGCCTGCGGGCGAATTCGTGCGCGGCGCGATTCTGGGTTCGCGCGTGTTCGCGAGCCCTGCGTCGATCGACGGCGCGCTCGTGCCAATGCGCGCGGTGGAACTGGAGATCGCGTTCCGCTTCGAGCGCGCGTTGCCGCCGCGCGCGCTCGACTACACCTACGACGAGGTCGCCGATGCGGTGAACGCGTTCGTCGCGTTCGAGATCGTCGATTCGCGCTTCACTAGTTATGCGGACGCCCCGTGGCTGCATCGCGCGGCCGACTGCGTGTCGAACGGCGCGTTCGTCGCCGGGGATGCGCGCGCGGACTGGCGCACATTCGATCTGGCGACGCTCGAAGCGCGCTTATCCGTCGGCGATGCCGTGAGGGTTGAGTGCACCGGCGGCCATGCGAGCGGCGACCCGCTCCTGCCGGCCATCGCGCTCGTCAATGCCTTCCGTCGCGATGCGGGTGTGCCGGTCGGGCGGTTCGTAACGACCGGCACGTACACCGGTCTTCAGCGCATTGACAGCGGCGCGCGCGTCACCGGATCGTTCACAGGTTTTGGAACGGTGTCTTTAACGTTCCTCTGAGCGCGCGCTAGTGCGCGGCCAGCGCTGCGCCTATGCGCCGTTCTTTCTCCTTGCGCGCGCTCGTCTGCTGGCGGCGCGTGTACCGCTGTTCTCTTATTCAATGCGGGGACTCAAATGAACGCTGCAAGCTCTTTTCCGCTGCTACCCGAAATTGCCGAATTTCTCTCGGGCGCGCCGATTGCCTCTGTCATCGGCGGGCGCGATGCGCTCGCACGCGACGGCACCAGTTTCGATACGTTCGATCCAGGCAGTGCGCGCCACCTCGCACAGGTCAGCGCGCTCGGCGGCGCGGATATCGACGACGCGGTGAGCGCCGCCGCGGCCGCGTTTCCCACGTGGTCCGCGCTCGCTGCGAGCGAGCGCGCTGTTCATCTGCATCGGCTCGCGGATGCGCTGGAAGCGCGCAAGCCAATCCTCGCGCAGATAGAGGCGCTCGACGCCGGCAAACTGGTGCGGGCCGCCGAGCAGGACGTGCAGGTGTGCATCGACACACTGCGCTATTTCACGGACATGGCACTGCACGCCACGCGCCGTACGACGCTAGCAGTCTCCGGGTACGACGCATGGACCACGCGCGAGCCGTGGGGCCCGTGCGGCTTCATCTTCCCGTGGAACTTCCCGATCCTGCTGATCGGCTGGGGCGTGCCGCCCGCGCTAGCGGCGGGCAATACCGTCGTCATCAAGCCCGCCGAGGACACGCCCCTGTCGGCGATTTACCTTGCCCGACTCGCACGCGAAATCGGCTTCCCTGACGGCGTCATCAACGTGGTCACCGGACACGGCCAGACGGCAGGCGCCGCGCTCGCCGCACATCCGCGCCTGAAGCGCTTTTCGTTCACTGGGTCGCCGGAGGTCGGACGGCTCGTCGGCGCCGCATGCGGCGCAAACCTCACCCCGTGCAAGCTCGAGCTCGGCGGCAAAGGCGCGGCCGTGGTGTTCGACGACGTCGACATCGACGCAACTGCTGAGAGGCTCGCTATCGCGATTACCACTCACGCGGGCCAGGTGTGTTGTGATGCGACGCGCTGGCTCGTGCACGAACGCATCCATGACCGCTTCGCCGACGCTTGTGCGAAGCGCCTCGCCAAAGTGCGCGTCGGATATCAGATGGATGAAGCGTCGCAGATGGGACCCGTCGTCAATGCGCGGCAGCGCGCCCGGGTGCTCGGTTATCTCGCGCGCGGTCAGGCAGAGGGCGCGCGGGCGCTGCTCGCAGGCGGACCGGCTGACGTGCCGGGTTTCGACGGTTTCTATGTGAAGCCGGCGCTGCTCGCGGGCGACCCCGCGAACGTCGCATCCCGGGAGGAAATCTTCGGACCGGTGGCGTTTCTCACAACGTTTCGCGATGAGGCGCATGCGGTCGAACTCGCTAACGCCACGGACTACGGCCTTGCCAACAGTGTATGGAGCGCAGACCTGCAACGCGCGACGCGGGTTGCGGAAGCGATGGTGGCCGGCAATAGCTGGATTAACGCGCACAACGTGTTTCCGCACGGGGTGCCCTACGGCGGAATCAATAGTAGCGGCATGGGCGGCGGCGTGAACAGTCCGGAAACGCTGTTCGACTACTGGCGCAGCCAGTCGATGGTGCGACCGCGCGCGATCTGAAATCGCAGCGCCAAGCGGCGGCTTGCGATACGGGGTGAGCCCGTTGAGCGCGCCGCGTGCAATTGCACCTTCGGGTGGGGGGATGTGGACCGGCAGCATGAAAACCAGGACGCGCCATCGCGGCCGGTTTGCCGCCTGTCTGCAGCCCGTTTGCAGCCCGTTTGCAGCGGATCGCCTCGCCGGCCGGACAGCGTGCCCGCTTTCCCGTCTACCGATCTGGCGCGGCGGGCGCGTGCACCGGTACACGTAGGTGCTTACGTCGCGCTTGCCGCTTCGGATCCTGCGCCATGCCGAGGCATGGTCGCCGCATCCAGACTCAGCACTGACTGGGCGATCGCCTCGGTCGTCGCGAGCGTGTTAATGGCGCCGGTGCGCAGTGCGCCAAGCACCGCAGTAGTCTCGGTATCTCGCTGGCAACAGCAATAACATTGGGAATGCGCACGAGATCTTCGAACGAGAGCCCGATCACACGGTGCGCAAACGGAGTGCGCGCGGGTGTCCGGCGAGATCGATGAAGTCGTAGCCCATCATGTCGCCCACTGCGCCGAGCTGACGCACAGCAACGATTCCTGCGCTTTGTCCGAACCATCATCGAGAAGCCCATTCGGGTGCGCAAGCTCAGGATAGTAGAGTCGCGTTGCTTGCATGTTGAAAGACATAGTCCCAGCTGATTATCCAGCGAGCGAATCCTCAAACATGAAATTGCGAGCTCACTGACGGAGCTCTTGGAGCACCCTTTTCGTGCCGGTCTCACCGGTTACGGTCTGTAGCCAATGTCTGAACGTTCGAGAGACGCCGAATAGAAACCGCGGCTCATCGCCGTCTGCCGGCCGACGCGGTTGGCGGCATTCGGACCCACCTGCAGCCGTTCAGCTTCGAGCAGTTTCGATGGCCGCTTCCAGGTACGGCGGCGGCTACTGGTATTGCGCTCTCGGCGCACAGACGTCAAGTTTCAGCGATCACAATCTTGTTGCTTTTGGGCAACCGTGCGGGACCGTCTAGAGAAAGCGCTTCGTTACGCCGACAATAACGAAGCACCGAGATCAGACGCTTCTTTTCAATAATATCGAAGGACCAGTGAAAAATAGCAATCGTCGCGTTGGCGCTGTGGCCGGTCGTTAACCGGAAACGGTTTGGCAACACATAAACGCTGACGGTCCCCAGAAGTTGCTGACACAACCAAAAGAAGGATCAAAGAGTGAAGTGGATCATTGTTGGAGGCTTGTGCTTACTGATTTGCGGATGCCAAGGCATCTCAACAGGGGCAATTCGAGAACGATCGGCACGTGTCGATGCGTCAACATCCCGAACGCTCACTGAAGTTGCAACCTGCCTCACCAGCGCACCCAACCTGGAAGAGCTTCGTGGGGGTGGAAGTATGAAGATACTGTCATTCCCCGATTCAAAGGTCATGGAATTTGCCATCGGTGCCATCCAGATGGGAACCTTCAAAAGCTTCTATCTTGTCACGCTGCGCGACATAGGCAAAGGGCGCATAAACCTGTAATGGCTGATGGAAACGCACCTCGTACTTCCGCGCAAACGCCGCACCGCCAGGCATCTTTTCCAGAGCCATGCCGGCTTCCGGGCAAACGAGGTTATCAGCTGCGGCGCCCGCCAGCCTGGGGAGGAACGAGCCGGCTGCTCACTAACGGCATCGGAGCGCTCGTCCGTCGCATGCGAACGCGTGCGACGGGCAGCATGACGAACATCCACGTCAATGAATCTTTGTCGCAAAGGCAACGGCAGCAATTGGCGGCGCAGGTCCGGCTCACTCACGCGACCTTGAAATCTTCGCGAGTGACTGCTGTTTCCGGATGATATTGATCAAGCTAAGCAACGCCGGGTGGTTGTATCGACGACCACTGTAGTACATATGGAGTGGATCCTCTGCGCACGCATGGTCTTCGAGAACAACTCTCAGGGTACGCCGCGCCAGCTCATCGGCGATTCGAGCCTCGAGTAGATACGCTATACCCATTCCTGCCTTGCACGCGCTAATCGTGGTCGCGGTATCGTTGATCGTGATCGACCCCGGCACTCGGATCGGGGTTGTTTTACCTGCAACGCTGACTTCCCAACGGTAGCTCGAATTGTCACCGAGCAAAAGCTGAAGGCAGTTGTGATCGGCCAGTTCGCTGACGTGACGAGGAGCGCCGTGTTTCTTCAGGTATGCGGGCGACGCGGCCATCACCCATCGCTGCGGGCCGGTAAGCGGCACTGCAATCATGTCTTCGGGAACATGATGACCGTAGCGAATCCCGGCGTCGTATCCTTCTGCAACGATGTCGATCGGCCGGTTGTCGACCACGACCGTAAGCTGCACATCGGGGCACAGGCGTGCGAATTCCGGCAATGCCGGTGCGACCAGCAAGTGGGCGGCATCCGCGAAAACATTCAGGCGTAAAGAGCCGAGTCGCGCGGTACCCGGCGCTTCAAAGCTCTCGAGAGCGGAGCCGATCTGATTGAAGCCGTCTTCCAGCCGGGAAGCGAGATCGAGCCCCGCCTCCGTGGGCGAAACCGCCCTGCTCGTCCGGTTAAGCAGCTTTGCGCCCAGGCGGTCTTCCAGCCTCCGCATCGCGTGACTGACTGCTGACGGCGTCTGCCCGAGTTCGATTGCAGTCAGCCGGAAACTCCGGCACCTGACTATCGCAAGAAACAGCCTTAAGTCCGCAAAATCGATCCGGTCGTTCTTTGCCATGATGAATGCCGTTCATCGTTCCAGTGAATCCGTTTCATTCTACGGTATGTAATCATTTTCTTCGTCGAGGACTTTGGGCGCTGCGGCGTATGCCCCGCTCGTGTATATCCATTCGGAGGAATTCCATGCATGGACTTGAGCAACTACAGATCGGCGATCTGAAAGATACGAGAATTCTCGTCACGGGCGGGTCGACTGGAATAGGAGCGGCTGTTGTTCGCGCATTCGCCGCACAGGGCGCGCACGTGGTCGCGCATTTCAACGAGAGCGAAGCGGCTGCGCAAGCGCTGCGTGCGGAATCGCCGGAGCGCATTCATCTTGTCCACGGTGACGTCAGCGAGCCGGGCGAAGCATCACGGGTCGTGAAGGAAGCGGCGCAACTGCTAGGCGGACTCGATGGGCTCATCAATAACGCCGGCGCCATGTTGGGACGGTTGACATCTATAAGCGCCTCCGCCAGCCACTTTGAACGCGTCGTCAATCTGAACGCAAGATCGGTTTGGGAAGCGACCTCGGCCGCCCATCCGTTTCTCAAGGAATCACGTGGTTACGTGATCAATACGTCGTCCGTTGCAGCGCGTACGGGCGGCGGCGCAGGAGCGGTGCTTTACGCGGCTTCAAAAAGCTTTGTCAGCAGTTTGACCCGTGGCCACGCAAAGGAATTTGTACGCGACGGAATCCGGGTCAACGCAGTAGCACCCGGACTTATACAGACGCCGTTCCACGACAAATACACGCCGCCGGAAATCTGGGCGTCGCAGACTGCCACGGTGCCGATGGGCAGAGAAGGCCTACCGGAGGAGTGCGTCGGCGCGTTCCTGTTCCTCGCGTCTCCCGCCATGTCGGGATACATCACGGGGCAGATTATCGAGGTCAACGGCGGACAACTCATGCCATGAACGGAGAATCAAGATGAAACAACGGAAATTCGGACACGCAGAAAAGAGCGTCTCTGAAATCGGGTTTGGAGCGTGGGCCATTGGAGGTTCATGGGGCGACGTCGCCGAGAGTGATGCAAAGGCGGCTCTGCATGCAGCGCTCGATAACGGCACAACCTTCATTGACACCGCCGACGTTTACGGCGACGGCCGCTCGGAGCGGATCATCGCGGACGTGCTCAAGGAACGCTCGGGGCCGCGACCCTTCGTGGCGACCAAGGCCGGGCGGAGACTCGACCCTCACGTCGCACAAGGCTACACCGCAGCGAATCTGAATGCTTTTGTCGACCGGTCCTTGAAGAACCTGGAGATGGAGCGGCTCGATCTCGTACAGCTTCATTGTCCACCGACCGAGGTCTATTACCGGCCGGAGGTTTTCGATGCGATGGACCGCATGATCGCAGCGGGAAAGATCAGCAGCTACGGTGTGTCGGTCGAGAAAGTCGAAGAAGGTCTGAAAGCGATCGAATATCCGGGCGTGAAGTCGGTACAGATCATCTACAACATTTTCAGGCAACGGCCTGCCCGCTTCATTCAGGAAGCTCGCGACCGAGGAATCGCCGTCATTATCCGGGTACCTCTTGCGTCGGGCCTGCTCACCGGAAAAATGACGCGCGAGACGACGTTTGCGGCCAATGACCATCGCCTTTTCAATCGTAACGGCGAGGCCTTCGACAAGGGCGAGACCTTTGCCGGCGTCCCTTATGACGTCGCGCTGGACGCCGTCGAGGAAATCCGCTCACTCGTACCGCAAAATGCCACCATGGCGCAGTTCGCGCTTCGCTGGATCCTCATGAACGATGGGGTGACGACTGTCATCCCAGGAGCGAAGAACGCGGCGCAAGCCAAAGCAAACTCTGAGGCGAGCGAACTGCCGCCCCTCACAGATTCGGCCATGGAGGTCCTTCGCGCGCTATATCTGCAAAAGATCGCACCGTTTGTCCATCATCAGTGGTAAAGCCTCGCTAACAACTGTTGGACATTGCTTTCCGGTTACCGACCGGAAGCACCGGCAACCAGCCTGGATTCTTGTGCCAGTGGCTTTGACGCTTCAATCAGCTTGGCCCGATCAAGCCAGTCATCAGATGATCGGTCCGTGACCACTATCCGGAGCGCGCACATGCGAGCAACCCGGGGACAAACCTTTCGTTGACGTCGGCCAAGAAGTCAAAACTGGTCAGGCGCTTGACGTCATCGAGGCGATGAAGATGCTTGGAGAGTTGGAATGCGATGTTGAGGGAAGCCGGATATAAGACCGCAGCCGATACCTCGTTACCGCATCACATCAAGATCGACTTGGCAAACCGGGCGGTGTCCATATAAGGCTGTGTGGACCGTTAAGGCGGCTAACGCTCGGCGTTCGACTCAAGCCGCGCACAGGCAAAATGGCAAGCGCCACTATGAACCTTGAGCCCAGGATGTGCTGGCGCATCACCCGACTGACGGTCGCTCGAACGACGGTTCCTGTGGCGTCCATTGGCCTCCCGGGCGCCGGGTCGCTTTCAGCGATACTCATGCGCCGACCGAATATTGCTAGAGCCGATTGAGTGGTCGCTCTAGGTAGTTTACTGGCGCTCGAATGTCCGATCGAAGCTTGATGTACCGTTTTCAGCCGCCTCGGGAAAAACTCAGCCTCAAACGAAAAAAGCTATATGGACATGCGTCCATAAGGCCCTGATTGCCTTGGTGGGAGAAAGAGAATCTTAACCTCCTACCAGCTGCAGCTCGTGCAAGGTACGGATCGCCGCAACCATACGAGCCTGACCGGCGGCTTCGCGGCACAGGAACAATTTCAACAAACGAACAGCATCCTCTGAAATCCAGTCGTTTTGCGTATGCACGTACGTATAACAGACGACACACTACTGAATTTTCTGTTTGAAAACAGTTGTTTCCACACTACACTCGAGTCCTCTCCTGGCACCAAGCAATGTTTGGAAGGATAAATAGGAGTCCGACTCATCAAGAAAAATTTTTCGACGTACTACCAAATTCTGTTTCTTGCCGTCCAGCGTCAAACATGGCGATTCAAGTGCAAACGGGTACATTCTTGAGCACACAGAAGTTCGAGCTCAAGCGATGTACTCACGAGTCTTGGCTGGCTGCGCCAGCGCTAGGACGCTCGCCTTTGGATTCGTAGCAATCCAGCCGTCGAGCATATCTGCCCACGCCTGGAGCATCGCCCTCCTCTGTCTGCATACTCTGCCTTGTTGTAGACCGCGCGCACGCCACGCTGTTCATGAGCGAGGCATTTCTCGATCCAGTCGGTGTTGAACTCTGCTTCGTGCAAGAGCGTGCTGGCCGTCCGACGCAGATCATGTACCGTGAAAGGATCGGAATCTGTCCCGTCGTCGCGTATCAGCTTGACGGTGCTGTCAATGACGCGGTTCAGAGTCGCCATACTTATTGGGGAGGCCGTCTCATAGCGGCCGGGATGCACGTATGAACTCGCTCCGAAGCACGTCTTGAATGCGACCAGAATGTCCAGAGCCTATTGGCTCAGATAGACAATGTGGGGGCGACCGGCCTTCATCCGTTCCTTCGGAATTGTCCAGACTGCGGCGTCGAAATCTATCTCACCCCACATCGCCAGAATGAACTCGGACTTGCGCACCAGCGTGAGCAGCATGAACCTGATAGCAAGGCGCAGCGTAGGCATCGTCGGCGTCTGTCCAATGCACTGAAAAACACATGGATTTCAGCAGGCGACAGTGTCCGATCGCGCGGCTTGAAGCTGGCGATCGCAGACGGGCGGATGGCCTCCGCAGGATTGTCCACCTTTAGTCCCCGTGCCTGCACGAAACGGTAAACCTGCAGAACGATGTCACGCGCCTGCGCGGCAGGGGCAGCAGCGCCCCTCTCCTTGATCTTCGCGCAGCGCGCCATCAGTCGTGCGGGCGTAATCTCTTCCAACTTCAGCCGGCCAAATTCCGAAGCGAGATTCCGCTCGTATACCGATTTGCGCATCGCCCGTGTGGAGTCGGCAAGAGCAGTCTCCACAAAGTATTTCTCCGCCCACTTACCAAACGTCAGCGCCTCGATAGCCATTCCGAATCCGAGTTCGTCTGGCCTGCGTGGCCTCCGTGCGGAAAGTGATGGATCGTAGCGGCCTATAACCAGGGTTTCCCGGCGACCGTTCACCCGGTAGTCGTACCGGAAGCTCACCGTGCCTGAAGGCGTCACTGCCGCATATAGCCAACGCTGATCGGCAATCTTAAAGATCTTCTGAGCCGGCTTCAGCGCTCGTAACTGCATGTCTGTGAGCATAGGGACTCCTCGAACGTATACCGTCAACCAATACCGTCAGGCTGATTCGACGGTATCGGACAAGGCCGTCCGAGGAAGAAATGTCGGTACCGTCACCTATACCGACATTTCTATCTGGCATTGCCCGGATCACAGTAGACCACACCGGACAATAACCCCATGTTTTAAGGAAAAACATGGAAAATCGGACCTCTCCGAACGACTTGGGAGCAGTCTAAATTACTCCCACTCAATCGTCGCCGGCGGCTTCCCCGAAATGTCGTACACCACCCGGTTAATCCCGCGCACCTCATTAATAATGCGGTTCGACACATGCCCCAGCAACTCGTGCGGCAGATGCGCCCAATGCGCGGTCATGAAGTCCAGCGTCTGCACCGCGCGCAGCGCGACCACATACTCGTAAGTCCGGCCGTCGCCCATCACGCCGACGCTCTTCACCGGCAGAAACACCGCGAACGCCTGGCTCGTCAAATCGTACCAGGACTTGCCGGTTTCCTTGTCGATGAACGTGCGCAGCGTCTCGATGAAAATCGCGTCCGCGCGACGCAGCAGGTCCGCAAACTCGCGCTTCACTTCGCCGAGAATCCGCACGCCCAGACCGGGGCCGGGGAACGGATGGCGGTACACCATCGCCGGCGGCAAACCGAGCTTCACGCCGAGTTCGCGCACTTCGTCCTTGAACAGTTCGCGCAGCGGCTCGAGCAGCTTCAGGTTCAGCGTCTCCGGCAGGCCGCCCACGTTGTGGTGGCTCTTGATGGTCTGCGTCGCCTTCTTGCCCTTGCCCGCCGATTCGATCACGTCCGGATAGATCGTGCCTTGCGCGAGCCACTTTGCGTCGGTCAGCTTGCCGGCTTCCGTCTGGAACACTTCGACGAATTCCGCGCCGATGATCTTGCGCTTCGCTTCCGGATCGGTCACGCCTTCCAGCTTGCGCAGGAACACATCGCTCGCGTCGACGTGAATCACCTTCACGCCCAGGTGATCCGCGAACGTGGCCATGACCTGTTCGGCTTCGTTCAGGCGCAACAGGCCATGATCGACGAACACGCACGTCAGTTGATCGCCGATCGCGCGATGCAACAGCGCCGCCGCGACCGACGAATCCACGCCGCCCGACAGACCCAGAATCACATGCTCGTTACCGACCTGCTCGCGAATCTTCGCGACCGCCTCGTCGATGTAATGCCCCATTTCCCAATCGGGACGCGCGCCGCAAATCTGCAGCACGAAGCGCTCGAGCATCGCGCGGCCTTGCACGGTGTGCGTGACTTCCGGGTGCCATTGCAGACCGTAGAAATGACGCTGCTCATCGGCCATCGCGGCGATCGGGCACGATTCCGTCGATGCCATCAGCGCGAACCCCGGCGGCATCTCCAGCACCTTGTCGCCGTGGCTCATCCACACCTTCAGCATGCCGTGGCCTTCGGGCGTCGTGAAGTCGCTGATGCCTTCGAGCAGGCTCGTGTGATTGCGCGCGCGCACTTCGGCATAACCGAACTCACGCAGATGGCCGATGTCGACCCGGCCGCCGAGTTGCTCGGCCATGGCCTGCATGCCGTAGCAGATGCCGAGCACGGGCACGCCGAGTTCGAACACCACTTGCGGCACGCGCGGCGTGTCGGTTTCAGTGACCGAGCTCGGTCCGCCCGACAGGATCACGCCCTTCGGCGCAAAGTCGCGGATGAACGAAGCATCGACGTCATACGGATGGATTTCCGAATACACGTTGGCTTCGCGAACGCGACGTGCAATCAGTTGGGTGACTTGCGAACCGAAGTCGAGGATCAGGATCTTGTCATGCATGGCAGCGGACGATGTCAAAAGTGAGCGGATACGGAATGCCGCGCGTACGGCGCGGCGTTGAATTCAAAGCGGTCCACGAGGGAACAAACGGCCGGGGCTTGCGACGGTGAAGCGCAGCGGCGAGAAAGCGGAACGCGATGCTGATGCCCGCGTGACGTTCGCTCGTTGCACCCGAAGCCACAACATGGGTCACCAGGCTGCGGTGCGGCGCGCGTGCGGATTCCGGTTGCTTCGGCAAACGAGTCGCGCGCGGCCCGTCAACCATGGAACGGAGGCCGTGGCGCATTCGCGGCGTCGTCGGCGGCATTGCGGGCATCGTCGCGTGCGGCAGCAGCTTCAGCGCGTGCCGCTCGCTCCGATGGGCTCAGCACTTCGCCCGTCGTGGCATGCAAATGGGCGGAGGTCGTCGGGTTGACCGGCGACGCTTCAGACGCCGCGGGCACCACAGGCGGCACGCCAGGCCTTGCAACCGGATCAACGCCACGACCGATAACAGGCTCAACCACCGGCTCCGCGTGATACACCGGAAACCCCGCCGTAGCCGGCACAACCGGTTCACGGCGATTTGCCTCGAGGTTCGCCGCGTTTTTCGCGGCGTCTTTTGCGGCCTGCTTTTCGGCGCGCTCAGCGGCAACGGCCTCAGCGACGCGCAACTTCTCGCGCCGCCGCACCGCGCCCGACAAACGCACGCCGCCAAGACCGAGCACAAGCAGCACGACACCGGTCAGCACCGCGACGATCTGCCCGAATGCGCTCAGCGACGGCGTATGCAGCCCGAGCAGCCACACCAGCATGAGCACGCCGGTCAGCCAGTTCACATGGCCGACCACGCGTGCCACCGACGAAGTCAGCGCCCCGTCGATCGACGCATGCAACGCAAGCCAGGCGAGCCCGATGAGCGCCAGGCCAAACGCCTGGCCGACAAGAGCCGGCTGCGTCTGCACCAACAGCAGCGCGTTGTACAACGACGTCCAGGGCGTCAGCAGGAACAGCAAGCCGAACGCGAGCAGCAACAGCGCATCGACAATCAGTACAGCGCGCAGCAATGGCTTCATTGGCGTTTAGTCCACGTGGTAGTTGGGCGCTTCCTTGGTGATCTGAACATCGTGCACGTGCGACTCGCGCAAACCCGCGCCCGTGATCTGCACGAACTCGGCCTTCTCGTTCATCTCGGCAATCGTGCGGCAGCCGCAGTAGCCCATGCTCGCGCGCACGCCGCCGATCAACTGGAACAGGATCGCGTTCACGGAACCCTTATAAGCGACGCGGCCTTCGATGCCTTCCGGCACCAGCTTGTCGATATTCGCCGAGTTGTCCTGGAAGTAGCGGTCCGCCGCGCCGTCCTTCATTGCGCCGACCGAGCCCATGCCGCGGTACGACTTGTACTGGCGGCCTTGATACAGGAACACGTCGCCCGGCGCTTCTTCCGTGCCGGCGAACATGCTGCCCATCATCACGGCGTTCGCGCCCGCTGCCAGCGCCTTGCTGACGTCGCCCGAGAAACGCACGCCGCCGTCCGCGATGACCGGCACGCCCGTGCCCTTGAGCGCTTCCGACACGTTCGCGATTGCCGTGACCTGCGGCACGCCGACACCGGCGACGATTCGCGTCGTGCAGATCGAGCCCGGGCCGATGCCGACCTTCACACCGTCCGCGCCGTACTCGACGAGCGCCTTGGCCGCCGCCGCGGTGGCGATGTTGCCGCCGATCACCTCGACGTGCGGGAAGTTCTGCTTGACCCAGCGCACGCGCTCCAGCACGCCCTTGCTGTGGCCATGCGCGGTGTCGACGACGATCACGTCCACGCCCGCCTGCACCAGCAGTTCGACACGCTCTTCGTTGTCCGCGCCGACGCCGACGGCCGCGCCCGCGCGCAGCTTGCCGTGCTCGTCTTTACAGGCGTCCGGGTGCTCGGTTTGCTTGGTGATGTCTTTCACCGTCATCAGGCCGCGCAGCTCGAATGCGTCGTTGATGACCAGCACGCGCTCCAGGCGGTGGCTGTGCATCAGCGCCTTCGCCTCGGCGAGCGACGTGCCTTCCTTGACGGTCACGAGGCGCTCGCGCGGCGTCATGATGCTGCGCACCGGCTCGTCCAGACGCTCCTCGAAACGCAGGTCGCGGTTGGTCACGATACCGATCAGCTGCGAGCCTTCGACTACCGGAAAGCCGGAAATGCCATGCTGCTGCGACAGCGCGATGACGTCGCGCACCTTCATTTGCGGCGGCACCGTGATCGGATCGCGCACCACGCCTGACTCGAACCGCTTGACCTTGGCCACTTCACGCGCCTGTTCGGCAGCCGTGAGGTTCTTGTGGATGATGCCGACGCCGCCCATTTGCGCCATCGCAATGGCGAGACGGGCTTCGGTGACGGTGTCCATGGCGGCGGACACGAGCGGCATATTCAGGGAGATGTTGCGGGTCAGCCGGGTCTTGAGGCTGGTGTCGCGCGGCAGAACATCGGAGAAGGCCGGGACGAGGAGCACGTCATCGAACGTGAGTGCTGTTTGGATCAGACGCATGGCAAATCCTATAGGCGCAAAAGCGAATTATACGCGATACCTCCCCCCTTTTCACTGCGCGAACAGCAGCTTAGCGAATTTCGGGCGCATTTTTTCGTGGCTTTTACACCCTTGATTTCGCTTCGCCGTTCGCCTCGGGTTCGATCGCGTTTCGTTTGCTCGGGCCCGAATGCAGAATCAAACAAGACGCCTCTCGCGCCGGCCGGCTACGCTTGCGACCATTCCAGTTTTCTCGCAGGAGCAGTCGATGCAGCGCGGTGTCGCCTATGGAGTCATGGCCGGAGCCCTATGGGGCATGGTGTTTCTGGTCCCGCGCGTGCTGCCGGATTTTTCGCCGCTGTTGCTGTCGGCCGGCCGCTACACGATGTACGGCGTGGTCGCGCTCGCAGCGGCGTTGCCCACGGCGCGTTCGCTGCTGAAGCGCCTGACTCGCGAGGACCTCGTCGCGCTCGTCAAGCTCGCGCTGGGCGGCAATCTCCTGTACTACCTGCTGCTGACGGCGGCGGTGCACCTCGTCGGCATCGCGCCGGCGTCGCTGATCGTCGGCGTATTGCCGGTGACGGTCACGCTGATGGGCCGCGGCGACCGCGGCGCGGTGCCGCTCGCGCGCCTCGCGTGGCCGCTTGCGGTCGTGATGGCGGGCATCGTCTGCATCAATATCGACGTCTTTACGGCCGCCGACGGCACGCCCGCCGGCGTCCTGACGAAGCTGCTCGGCCTTGCCTGCGCAGTCGGCGCGCTCGGCTGCTGGACGTGGTTCGCGGTCGAGAACACCCGCTACCTGCAACGGCACACGCATTTCAGCGGCAACGAGTGGTCCGTGCTGTGGGGCGTCGTGACAGGCGCGCTCGGCGCCGCGCTGTGGCTCGCGATCGCCGCGCTGCCGCCGGGCGGCCCGCAGGGCGAACTCGCGCAAAGCCGCTGGCACAGCTTCTGGGCGCTCAATCTGGTTCTCGCGATCGGCGCGTCATGGCTTGGCAACGGGCTGTGGAATGCGGCGTCGAAGCGGCTGCCGTTGACGCTATCCGGTCAGATGATCGTGTTTGAAACGCTGTTCGCGCTGCTCTACGCGTTCATTTACGACGAGCGCCTGCCGCGGCCGCTCGAACTCGCCGCGATTCTGTTGCTGGTGGCGGGCGTGTGCTGGTCGGTGCGTCAGCATGCGGACGACGATTCCGGCGGCACTGCGCCGGTCGAAGAAAAGGCTCAGGGTTCGGCGCCCTAGCACGCACGGTCCACGGGCCGCCCCGCATTGCAGCCCGCACCGAGCAACCTACCCGCCTAACGCGAATCCTTGTTCTGCCAGCGACGTCCTTCGATCGAGCCCGCCTTGCGGGTCTTCTCGACGCGACGCTGGCGTGACACCTTCGGGTCCACGAGCAGCGGCCGGTAGATCTCGACGCGGTCGTGATCGGCGAGCACGGTGTCGAGCGGCTTGAGCTTGCCGAATACGCCGACCTTTTGCGTCGCTAGATCGACCTGAGGAAAACGCTGAAGAATGCCGCTTGCCTCGATAGCCTGTGCGAGTGTGGCGCCCGCCGGCAATTGCACGTCGACGAGCGCCTGTTCGTTCGCGAGCGCATAACAGACCTGGACGGACAGACGCCCGCTCATGCCTTGCCGTAGCGCTGGTCCGCGCGCTTCACGAAAGATTCGACGAATGTATTGGCGATGTGATTGAACACCGGCCCGATGATCTTTTCGAGGATGATGTTGGTGAACTCGTAGTGCAGCGCGAACTCGATCTTGCAGGCGTCCGCGCGCAGCGGCGTGAAGCGCCAGAAGCCGGTGAACTTGCGAAACGGCCCGTCGGCGAATTCCATGTCGATGCGGGTGGGCCGCTCCATGCTGTTGCGCGTCGCAAAGTGCTGCTTGATGCCCTTGAAATTGATGTCGATCTTCGCCTCCATGCTGGTATCGTCCCGATGACGGACCTCGACGCCTCCGCACCAGGGCAGGAAGTTCGGGTAATCGGCGACGTCGGTGACGAGGTCGAACATCTGTTCCGCCGAATGGCGGATCAACACGGTTTTCTGGACATCTGCCATAAATTGAACAGCACGTGGCAAGGGTGGACGGGCGCGGCGGGCTTTCCTTGCCCCGCTTTGCTAAAATCGTGATTTTAAACGAGTTGGGCACTTTCCATTCATGAGCATTATCGACAACAGAAAAGCGTTCTACGACTACTCGGTCGAAGAACGTTACGAAGCAGGGCTCGTGCTCGAAGGATGGGAGGTCAAGGCGCTGCGCGCCGGGCGCGGCCAGATCAAGGAAGGTTACGTCGTGATCAAGAACGGCGAGCTGTTCCTGATCGGCACGCACATCAGCCCGCTGCCCGAAGCCTCGACCCACATCAACCCCGACCCTGTGCGCACGCGCAAGCTCCTTTTGCACAGCGAAGAAATCAGCAAGCTGATCGGCAAGGTGGAACAGCGCGGCTACACGCTCGTGCCGCTGAATTTTCACTACAAGGGCGGCCGCGTCAAATGCGAGATCGGCCTCGCCAAGGGCAAGAAGATGCACGACAAGCGCGAAACCGAGAAAAAGCGCGATTGGGAGCGCGAAAAGGCGCGTTTGATGCGCTCGCCGACCTGAGTCGTGGGCGGGCGTTTGCCGCGACGCTGCCAGAGCAGCGTTTACCGAGCACGATAAAAATGGCTCGCTTGCTGCGGGCCATTTTTTTACAGCAATGGCGCAACGGCGCCCAACGCAAAAACCAACGCGCGCTCAGCGCGCCTCCGCCACCCCGCTCTTGCCCTTGTTCACGATGGTCAGCGCCGAAGCGATCATCGAACTCATATCCGCGAGATTGCCGGGCACGATCAGCGTGGTGCCCTGCTTCGCGAGATTGCCGAACGCGTTCACGTATTGCTCGGCGACCTTCAGGTTCACCGCCTCCATGCCGCCATGCGACTGAATCGCAGCAGCAATCTTCTGGATGGCTTGCGAATTGGCCTCGGCAACCGCAAGAATCGCCGCGGCCTGCCCTTGCGCCTGGTTGATCGCCGCCTGGCGCTCGCCTTCCGATTTCTGGATTGCCGCCTCGCGCCCACCGGACGCGATGTTGATCTGCTCCTGCTTGCGCCCTTCCGAAGCTGCAATCAACGCGCGCTTTTCGCGCTCGGCCGTAATTTGCGCCTGCATCGCGTGAAGGATTTCCTTCGGCGGTGTCAGATCCTTGATCTCATAGCGTAGGACTTTGACGCCCCAGTTCGCCGCTGCTTCATCGAGTGACGAGACGATGCTGTGATTGATGAAGTCGCGCTCCTCGAAAGTCTTGTCGAGTTCGAGCTTGCCGATCACCGAGCGCAGCGTGGTCTGCGACAACTGCGTGATCGCGAACACGAAGTTGCTCGATCCATACGACGCCTTCATCGGATCGGTCACCTGGAAATACAGCACGCCGTCCACCTGCAACTGCGTGTTGTCGCGCGTGATGCAGACCTGGCTCGGCACTTCGAGCGGAATCTCTTTGAGAATGTGCTTGTACGCGATCCGGTCGACGAAAGGAAACGCGAAGCTCAGGCCCGGCGTGAGCGTGCGGTGATAGCGGCCGAGCCGCTCCAGCACCCACGCATGCTGCTGCGGCACGATCTTGATGGTCTGCGCTGCCAGCACGATCACAATGACGAGCAGCACTGCCCCGATAATGGTGGAATCCATTTACGCCCTCCAATCTTTAGTTGGTTTGATTAGTTAGTTCGGTTAACTAGTTCGGTTGACTGGTTTGGATTAAGCAAGTCAGCGCATTTCCGACGCTTACCGCGTATTGACATGATGCGTCGCGGGCCGCTTCGCCGCGACCACAAGACAACTGCCGTGCAGTTCGATGATTTCGTAGGTTTGAGCATCTTCGGGCTCGCCGGGCGCCAGTTCGGCGTCCCATTGCGCGCCGCGATAGCTGACCCGCGCGCGACGCTCGTGCCACGCGGGCACGCTGAGCGTCTGCCCGATGTCGAGATTGACGTCCGGATTCGCGGACGCTTCCTTGCGCGTCCTGCGGCCAAAGCGCGAACGCTTGAGCACAAACACGGCCGCCAGCGCGACGACCGCGGCAACGGCGAACTGCACGTCGGCGGCGGCGCCGGCAATGTGCGCGATAGCCGCCGCGACGCAACCGAGCGCGATCATCAGCAGATAGAACGTGCCGCTGAGCAATTCCAGCACGACCAGCACGCCCGCCCCGACCCACCAGAACAATCCCCCTGGCGCCACGTCGACCTCCACAAAGCAAAACACCCCGGATCTACCGGGGTGTTTATAGCACGAAGCGCGGACAAATTACCGGCATTCAGGACGCGCTTCACTGCGCCGCTGACGCGCGTTTGACGCGCCGTTGATATGCCGCACTCTTCGTTATGCGTGCCGCTTAGGACGCGGCACGCTGCGCGCTTACTTCGTCGACGATTTCGCCAGTTGCTGCCACGTCTCGATGATCGTGTCAGGGTTCAGCGAGATCGACTTGATGCCTTCATCCGTCAGCCATTGCGCGAAGTCCGGATGATCCGACGGACCCTGACCGCAGATGCCGACGTACTTGTCCAGACGCAGGCACGTTTCAATTGCGCGCTTCAACATGAACTTGACCGCCGGATCGCGTTCGTCGAAATCGATCGCCAGCAGTTCCATGCCGGAGTCGCGGTCGAGGCCGAGCGTGAGCTGCGTCAGGTCGTTCGAACCGATCGAGAAGCCGTCGAAGAATTGCAGGAACTCTTCGGCGAGAATCGCGTTCGACGGCACTTCGCACATCATGATGAGACGCAGGCCTTTCTCGCCGCGCTTCAAGCCGAACTTCTCCAGCAAGCCGACCACGCGCTCGGCCTGCTTCAGCGTACGCACGAACGGCACCATGATCTCGACGTTGTCGAGGCCCATCTCTTCACGCACCTTCTTCAGCGCGACGCATTCCATCTGGAACGCTTCGGCGAAGTCTTCGGCGATGTAGCGCGACGCGCCGCGGAAGCCCAGCATCGGATTCTCTTCGTCCGGCTCGTAGCGCGAACCGCCGATCAGCTTCTTGTACTCGTTCGACTTGAAGTCCGACAGACGCACGATCACAGGCTTCGGATAGAAGGCCGCGGCGATCGTCGCGATACCTTCGGTCAGCTTGTCGACGTAGAACGCGCGCGGCGATGCGTGACCGCGAGCGACGCTTTCGACAGCCTTCTTCAGGTCCTGGTCGATGTTCGGGTACTCGAGAATCGCCTTCGGATGAACGCCGATGTTGTTGTTGATGATGAACTCGAGACGCGCGAGACCGACGCCCGCGTTCGGCAGTTGCGAGAAGTCGAAAGCCAGTTGCGGGTTGCCGACGTTCATCATGATCTTCACCGGAATCGGCGGCAGTTCGCCGCGCTGCACTTCGGTGATTTCCGTTTCGAGCAGGCCGTCGTAGATCTTGCCTTCGTCGCCTTCCGCGCACGAAACCGTGACGAGCGCGCCATCCTTCAGCACGTCGGTCGCGTCGCCGCAGCCGACCACGGCCGGCACGCCCAGCTCACGCGCGATGATTGCCGCGTGGCACGTGCGGCCGCCACGATTCGTGACGATTGCGGACGCGCGCTTCATGACCGGCTCCCAGTTCGGGTCGGTCATGTCGGCGACCAGCACGTCGCCCGGCTGCACACGGTCCATTTCCGACGGATCGTGAATCACGCGCACCGGACCCGCGCCGATCTTCTGGCCGATCGCGCGGCCGGTAGCCAGAACGTTCGATTGACCTTTCAGCTTGAAGCGCTGCTCGGCCTTGCCCGTCGCCTGGCTCTTCACCGTTTCGGGACGCGCCTGCAAGATAAAGATCTTGCCGTCGCGGCCGTCCTTGCCCCACTCGATGTCCATCGGACGCTGGTAGTGCTTTTCGATGATGACCGCGTATTTCGCGAGTTCGATCACGTCTTCGTCGGTGATCGAGAAGCGGTTGCGCTGCTCGTGCGTCACGTCGACGGTCTTCACGCGGCCTTCTTCGCCGGCCTTCGTGAACTCCATCTTGATGAGCTTCGAGCCGATCGAGCGGCGGATGATCGGATACTTGCCTTGCGCGAGCGTGGTCTTGTAGACGTAGAACTCGTCCGGATTCACCGCGCCTTGCACGACCGTTTCGCCGAGACCGTAGCTCGACGTGATGAACACCGCGTCCTTGAAGCCCGATTCCGTGTCGAGCGTGAACATCACGCCGGCCGCGCCGACGTCCGAGCGCACCATGCGCTGCACGCCCGCCGACAACGCGACTTCAGCATGCGTGAAGCCCTTGTGGACGCGATAGGAAATAGCGCGGTCGTTGTAGAGCGACGCGAACACGTGCTTCATGCGATCGAGCACGTCTTCGATACCGACCACGTTGAGGTAGCTTTCCTGCTGACCCGCGAACGATGCGTCCGGCAAGTCTTCCGCCGTTGCCGACGAACGCACGGCAAACGACAGCTCTTCAGGCGAGCTGTTTTGAAGCGTGTCGAAGCCCGCGCGAATGTCGGCTTCGAGTTGCGGCTGCATGGGAGCGTCGACGATCCATTGACGGATCTCCTTGCCCGCTTCGGCAAGCGCCTTCACGTCGTCGACGTCGAGCGTCTCGAGACGTTGGGCGATGCGTTCCGTCAGGTTGTTGTGATGCAGGAAGTCACGGAAAGCCAGTGCCGTCGTGGCGAAACCGGTCGGCACGCGCACGCCGGCTTCGGCAAGCTGACTGATCATCTCGCCTAGCGACGCGTTCTTGCCGCCGACAATCTCCACATCGGTCATCCGCAACTGCTCGAACGGAACTACATACGCCTTATCCTTTGCGACGGTAACTGCGTTAGTCATACAAGCCCCTAAGTGTGAAAGAAATTCACGGCTGTGCAAGTGGGCTCGAACGCGAGACGCTCATTGGAAGCGTGAGCTCGCGTCTTGCACAACCTGTTGGAGAAGCAATCGCTTGTGGCATGCGGGGTTGGAGCTTGCGCTCCACCTTCCACACGAAGAAGGCGAATCGACGCATTTAGCGCCCGATCAACCGCGATCCGCCCGCTTTAGCACCAGATAACATCGCGTTGAACGACCGTTCGCGGCGAGTTAGACGCCAATCGCCTGCAATTGCTTATCCAACAGGTTGCCGCTATTCTACCGTGCCGACTCTCGAAATGTGACTGTCGGACGAGAATTGCGCCTCGAATCGCGCCAGGCTGCCCGCAGGGCTCTTCCAATGCATGAAGAGAGCCTCCGGCCAGTCCTGGCGTAGTAGCGGTGCCCACGGCGCGCTGTTTCGACGCCGCTGCACGAGCGGTCAGCCACCGCGCAGCGAAGTCGCTCCAGCAATGTTCCATTCGAGCGCTTTTTGCCGCTCACGTTCCCTGCCCCACTGATGCCGCCCACCGTATTCATCGTCTCCGACGGTACCGGGATCACTGCCGAAACCTTCGCGCATTCGATCCTCTCCCAGTTCGACCAGAAATTCCGCCTGGTCCGCGTGCCTTTTGTCGACTCGACCGAAAAGGCCTACGCCACGCTCGAAAAAATCAATGAAGCGGTCCAGCAGGACGGTCGCCGTCCGATCGTCTTCACCACGCTCGTGGACAGCGCATCGAATCAGATCGTCAAAGGCTCGAACGCGCTCGTGCTCGACATGTTCCAGACCTTCGTCGAGCCGCTCGAACAGGAACTGGAGCTGAAGTCGAGCCACGCGATGGGACGCGGCCACCAGAACGCGGACACCGAGGAGTACAAGAACCGCATCGAGGCGATCAACTTCTCGCTCGCGCACGACGACGGCCAGTCGAACCGCAATCTCGCCGACGCAGACGTGATCCTCGTCGGCGTATCGCGCAGCGGCAAGACGCCGACGAGCCTCTACCTCGCGATGCAGTACGGCGTGAAAGCAGCGAACTATCCGCTGATTCCGGAAGATTTCGAGCGCGGCAAGCTGCCTACGCCGCTATTGGCGCATCGGCAGAAGATGTTTGGTTTGTCGATCGATCCGCAGCGGCTCTCGGAGATTCGCAACGAGCGCCGGCCTGGCAGCAAATACGCGGCGCCGGAAAATTGCCGTTACGAGATCAACGAAGCCGAGGCGATGATGCGTCGCGAAGGGATCAAGTGGCTGTCGTCGACGCACAAGTCGATCGAAGAGATCGCGACCACGATCCTGCAGGAAATCAAGCTGGATCGGCCGTCGTATTGAGCGAGTCTTCGCTCGTTTATGCGCGGCTCGCGCGCTGCTGCCTGCATTGCTCGAACACGCAGACAGCCGCGGCCGCCGCGACGTTCAACGATTCCATGCCGCCCGGCTGCGGAATCGTCACGCGCAACGTGACCGCGTCGCGCCACGCTTGCGACACGCCGGCGCCTTCATTGCCGAAGACCCACGCCAGTTCCGCGCTCAAGTCGCAGTCGTAGATCGCTTCGGCGCCGTGCGAATCCGTGATGACGACCGGCACCGCGAGGCGCTCGATCAACGTCTGCGCTTCGACGTCTTCGTGGATCTGCAGCAGGAAGTGCGCGCCCATGCCCGAGCGCAATACTTTCGACGACCACGCGTATGCCGTGCCCGGCGCGCAGAACACCTGCTGAATGCCGGCCGCGGCCGCACTGCGCAAGATGGAGCCGACGTTGCCCGCGTCCTGCACGCCGTCGAGCACGATGCAGGTTTGCGCGACCGTGTCGGGCACCGGCGTGTCGAGCTTTTCCACGAGCAGCAGCATGCCGACGCCGTGCACGACATTCGACAGTTGTCCGAACAGCGCGTCCGGCAACGTCACGATGCGTTGCTCGTCGATACGCGAAACGATCGCCTGAGCTTCGTCATGACGAAGCGCGCCCTCGGTGACGATGCACATTTCCGGCTGCCCCGCGACGTCGAGATACGCGCTCGCGAGATGAAAACCTTCCAGCAGCGCATGACCGCTGCGACGCTGTTGATGCGTCGATCCGGCAAGCGCCTTCAGGCGTTTATAGAGCGGATTGTCCCGCGAGGTGATGGCTTTCACAGGCAGCGAAGACGATGAGAAATGAGGAGAAGGATGAGCGCGTTGCTGATCGCAGGCGGTGCGGCTAGGTGCTGGTTACGGCGACGGCAGCATTGACGGGCGATTGTGCCACGTTAGCTGCGGCGCCTTCTGCTCACGCGCCGCTGCGTTCGCCGAACGCGTCGCTGTCGAGCAGCGCATCGTCCAGCACGCCGTCCGCCAGCATTTCCGGCACGGCGATAATCTCGCCCGCCGGCAGCGGCACGCCGGTGCCGAATCGCAGATGCGCTTCGCGCACGGGTGCGAACGAGCGCCGGTGATGCTCGCACGGCCCATGTTCGCGCAAGGCCGCCAGATGCTGCGGCGTGCCGTAGCCGGCATGCGCGTTAAAGCCGTACACGGGATAAGTCTGGTGCAATTCGAGCAGCATCCGGTCGCGCGTCACCTTCGCGAGAATCGACGCCGCCGAAATGCTTTTGACCAGTGCGTCGCCGCCGATCACCGCTTCGCTGCGAACGCTCAGCATCGGGCAGCGGTTGCCGTCCACCTTCACGAGCGTCGGCGTGACGGACAGCCCTTCTACCGCGCGCTTCATGGCCAGCATGGTGGCATGCAGAATGTTCAGCGTATCGATTTCCTCGACCGTTGCCGAGGCGATGCAGTAAGCGAGCGCACGGTCGACGATCTTCTCGTACAGTTCGTCGCGCTTTTTCGCGGTAAGCACTTTCGAATCGTCGAGGCCGCGAATCATCGGCTTCGACGGATCGAAAATCACAGCAGCAGCGACGACCGGCCCGGCCAGCGGCCCGCGCCCGGCTTCGTCGACGCCGCAGACGATGTCGTCCGCCGTCTCGAAGTTCAGGCCGACCTGCCGAGTCGCCGCGCTGGCGACGGCCGCGGTCTTGCGGCGTGGCGAGCGGGCAGCGGCGTGCGCAGCGGCGCGCTCGTTAGTGCGCTTGGTGCGTTCGTCGCTCACGGCCGCGCCCTGCGCTTCTCAACGACACTCGCGACCACTTCCGCCGCACGCTGCGCGGTGTTCTGCTTCAGCACGTGATGCATCTCCGTGAAGATTTCCGTCAGCGTGCGCCGGTTGGCTTCATCGCGCAACTGTTTCAGCGTGGCTTCGGCGAGCGCCTGCGGCGTCGCGAAGTGCTGCAGGATTTCCGGCACCACGAAGCGGCCCGCCAGAATGTTCGGCAAGCCGACGTACGGCAGATAACCCTGCCGGCGCATGATCTGACCCGTCAGCCAAGGCACCTTGTACGAGATGACCATTGGCTTTTTCAGGAGCGCGGCCTCGAGCGTGACCGTGCCGCTTTTAACGAGGATCGCGTCGGCAGCGGTCATGGCGAGTTGCGACTGGCCGTCCGTAATGGTCAGCGCGAGACCGGGGTGCGAATCGACCAGCGGGCGCAGCATCTCACGTAGTGCCGGCGTGGCCGCGGGCATCACGAAGCGCAGACCGGGCTCCTGGTGCTGCATCATTTCCATCGCGGCGAAAAACGTCGGCCCGATCAGATCGATCTCCGAGCGGCGGCTGCCCGGCAGCACCGCGATGACCGGACCGCTTTCCGCCAGACCGAGCGTGCGGCGCGCGCCGAGCGTGTCCGGCTCAAGCGGAATTTCGTCGGCAAGAGGATGACCCACGTACGATGCCGCGACGCCCGCCTTTTCGAGCAGCGCCGTTTCGAACGGGAACACGCACAGCATATGGTCGACCGCCTTGGCGATCTTCTTGATGCGCCCGCCGCGCCACGCCCAGATGGACGGGCACACGAAGTGAACGGTCGGGATGCCGGCCTCGCGCAGCGGATGCTCGAGCCCAAAGTTGAAATCGGGCGCGTCGACGCCGACGAACACCGAGGGCGGCTCAGCCAGCAGTTGGCGCTTCAGGTCGGTGCGGATGCGCAGAATCTCGGGGATATGCCGCAGCGCTTCGACATAGCCGCGCACGGACAGCTTTTCCATCGGCCAATGAGCGTCGAAACCGGTGGCGACCATGCGCGGACCGCCGATCCCGTAATAATGCGTGGCGGCAGGCAGGCGGCTCGCAAGGCCGTCCAGCAGCGACGACGCCAGCAGGTCGCCGGACGGCTCGCCGGCCACCATCGCGATGCGCAGCGGACTGGGTTGTAATGCCATCGCTTAGCGGATGATGCCGCGCTGCGACGCTTCGACGAATGCGAGCAGCGTCCCAACCGGGCCGTCGCCGTCGCCGCCGGCGGATGCGAGCTCACGCAGTTGCACCTTGGCTTCCTCGAGCGACAGGCTGTTCTTGTACAACAGACGGTACGCCGAGCGCAGCGCCGAGATGGCGTCCGGCGAGAAACCGCGGCGACGCAGACCTTCGACGTTGATGCCGTGCGGCTCCGCCTTGTTGCCGGCCGCGATCACGAACGGCGGAATGTCCTGCACGAGCGCCGATGCGCCGCCCAGCATGGAATGCGCGCCGATGCGCACGAACTGATGCACGCCCGACATGCCGCCGACAATCGCGTGGTCGCCGATCGTCACATGGCCCGCCATCTGCGCGTTGCTCGACAGAATGACGTTGTTGCCCACGTGGCAGTCATGGCCGATGTGCACGTACGCCATGATCCAGTTGTCGTCGCCGAGCGTGGTCACGCCTGCGTCCTGCACCGTGCCGGTGTGGATCGTGGTGAACTCGCGGATCGTGTTGCGGTTGCCGATCTCGAGCCGCGTCGGCTCGTCTTTGTACTTCATGTCCTGCGGACGGCCGCCGACCGATGCGTAGTGGCCGATGCGGTTGTCTTCGCCGATCGTGGTGTGACCTTCGATCACACTGTGCGAGCCGACCGTGGTCCGCGCGCCGATCGTGACATGCGCGCCGATCACGGCATACGGTCCGACTTCAACGGATTCGTCGAGTTGTGCGCCCGGTTCGACGATCGCAGTGGGATGAATCCTGCTCATGCGTCCTCGCTTCTGATTCTGTTGCGTTGTCTGGATGGGCTGCGGCGAGCCGGCTGCGCTGCATGAGGCGCCGGCTGGCCGAAGCTCGAGTCAGGTGCCCTTGATTCAGGCGTCCTTGTCCGTGTGACGCACCGCGCACATCAGGTCGGCTTCAGCCGCCACCACGCCGTCCACCTCGGCGCGCGCCTTGAACTTCCAGATGCCGCGCATATGCCGTTCGAACGTGCAGTTCAGGATGAGCTGATCGCCCGGCTCGACGACACGCTTGAAGCGCGCGTTGTCGATACCGACAAACAGATACAGCGTGTTCGACGGATCGCTCGGCTCTTCCGAGAACGTCAGCAGCGCCGCCGTTTGCGCAAGCGCTTCGAGGATCAGTACGCCAGGCATGACCGGACGCGTCGGGAAATGCCCCTGGAAATACGGCTCGTTGATCGACACGTTCTTCAACGCTTTGATGCTCTTGTGCGGCTCGAGTTCGAGCACCCGGTCGACCAGCAGGATCGGGTAACGATGGGGCAGCAGCGTGAGAATCTTATGGATGTCGAGATTGATTTTTTCGGTGCTCATGGTGTTTCTGCTCACGCATTGACTGCGCGATGATGACTGCGGATGCTGGTGCAGGTGGGTTGTCAACGCGTTGTTAGCGCGTGATGAGCGCATGCTGCCGGCGCTCGCCGTGAACCGGTTGCCGTGCCACCGCGGGTCACGGCAACCCTCTTCGCTTCCTGATATTCGCCCGCCATTTTACGCGGAGTCGGCGGGCCGTCCGGAAAACTAGCTTTTCTCGCTCCGTGCATGACCTGCCGCGCCGGATGCCGCGCTCGCCGGCTTGCTGTCCTGCTGATCCGCGGCGGCGTTTTCCAGTGCCTTGATGCGGTCGCGAAGCTTGTCGATATTGCGCAGCAAGGCCGCGCTCTTGTTCCAGTCGGCGTGATTCACGGCCGGGAACGCGCTGGTGTACATGCCGGGCTTGAGCAGCGACTTGGACACGCCGGACTTCGCAGTCACGATCACATGATCTGCCAGCGTCACATGCCCGGCAATGCCGACCGCGCCGCCGATCATGCAGTGACGGCCGATGGTCGTGCTGCCCGCAATGCCTGCGCAACCGGCAATGACCGTGTACGCGCCGACTTTGCAGTTGTGCCCGATCTGCACGAGGTTGTCGATTTTCACGCATTCCTCGATGATCGTATCGGCCATCGCGCCGCGGTCGATCGTGGTGTTCGCACCGATTTCGACGTCCGCCGCAATCGACACGCCGCCCACTTGCGGAATCTTCACCCAGCTACCGGTGCGCGCGTCGCCTTCGCCGACGAAATCCGGCGCGAAGCCGAAGCCGTCCGAACCGATGACCGCGCCCGCGTGCACGATCACGCGCTCGGCGAGCTTGCAGCCGTGATACACGGTGACATTCGGATAGAGATGCGAGCCCGCGCCGATGCGCGTGCCGCGGCCGATGGCCACGTTCGCGTCGAGCCGCACATTTTCGCCGATGACCGCGCCCGCATCCACCGTGACATGCGGCCCGATCACCGCGCTTGCGGCGATCTGCGCGGACGGATCGATCGTCGCGCTCGGATGAATGCCGGGCGCGACCTTCGGCGTGGCGAGGTCGATGAAGGTTTGCGCGACGCGCGCGAAGTAAGCGTACGGGTTCGGTGTGACGATGAAATTACGCCCGCTGCCCGATGCGAGCTTCGCGAGGTCGTCCGCATTGATCAGCACCGCGCCCGCGCGGGTTGTTTCGACTTGCGACAGGTACTTCGGGTTGGCGAGGAACGCCAGCTGGTCCGGGCCTGCCTGGTCGAGCGGCGCCAGACTGCCGACGCGCTGCGAACCGTCTCCCACTACTTCACCGCCGAACCGCTGGACGATGTCCTCGAGCGTAAAAGCCATGCCTATCGTGTCTCCTGCTGATCAGTACAACTTGTCGGTGCGCGCTGTCGGCGCTCTACTACCGCCTTCAGTTGCCTGAAGCCGCGAGAGCCTTGAGCACCTGATCCGTAATATCGATGCGCGGGCTCACATACACCGCTTCCTGCACGATCAGGTCATAGTGCTGCGCCTCGGCGATCTGCTTGATCACCTTGTTCGCGCGGTCCAGCACCGCTGCCAGTTCTTCATTGCGGCGCTGATTCAGGTCTTCGCGAAACTCGCGTTGCTTGCGCTGGAAGTCGGTGTCGAGTTGCGACAGATCGCGCTGCTTTTGCGCACGGTCCGTGGACGACATCGACGCGCCGTTCTTGTCGAGCGAATCGGACATCGACTTGAGCTTCTGCGCCATGTCCGCGAGGTCCTTGTCGCGCTTGGCGAACTCGGCCTCGAGCTTGACCTGGGCCGCCTTCGCCGCCGCCGATTCCCGCAGAATCCGGTCCGAATTCACCGCGGCGATCCTGGCTTCCTGAGCGTGCGCCACTCCGACGCCCAGCGTCATTGCCAGCGCCAGCGCGCAAGCCACACGTTTCGAAAACATACCGGTTAGCAAAGTGATCCTCTCGATACTGTTGTTTGGCGAGCCGTCCGCAACGCGGATCAGAACGCCGTCCCGATCTGGAACTGGAACTTCTGATACTGGTCGCCCGTGTGCTTCGTGAGCGGGAAGCCCAGGCTCAGCTTGAGCGGCCCGATCGGCGAAATCCACGCGAGACCGACACCGTAGCCGTAACGCAGACCGTTCGCGCCGTTCGAATTGGCCGCAGCGCTCGCGTCCGCCCAGACGTTACCGGCGTCGAGGAACGTGAACACGCGCAAGGTGCGATCATAGCCGGTGCCCGGCAGCGGGAATGTCAATTCGATGTTGCCGACGAGCAGCTTCGAGCCGCCGATCGGATCGCCCGTCGTCTTGTCGCGCGGACCGAGCGAGCTCGGCTCGTAGCCACGGACCGAACCGATACCGCCCGCGTAGTAGTTCTTGAAAATCGGGTATGGCTTGCCGCCCGTGCCCTTGCCGTAGCCGCCCTGGAAGTTGAAGCCCAGCACGAAGCCGCGCGCAAACGAGTAATAGTACTGTGCGTTGATGTCGGCCTTGTAATACTGCGTGCTGCCGATCGGCGTGCCGTATTCGGCGTTCGCCTGCGCGAAGTAGCCGCGGCTCGGCACGAGCGCGCTGTCACGCGCGTCGCGCGACCAGCCCACCGTGACGGGGACGTTGTTCGACACGCGGCCGAAGTCGTCGACGTATTGCTTGTACGACGCCGGCGTGTTCGCGTCGACGTCGAGCTTGTTCTGCTCCAGACCCGCGCCGAAGTACACCGTATCGACTTCCGAGAACGGAATGCCGAACTTCAGGTCGCCGCCCATCGTGACGATCTTGAAGCTCGAATCGGTCGAGTAATACAGCGGCTGATACGTGCGGTAGTAGACGTCGGTAATACGCTTGATGCCGTCCACCGTGAAGTACGGGTCGACCTGCGTGACCGTCAACGTGCGATACGTCTTCGCGGTGTTGACGTTCACCGCGAGGCTCGTGCCCGAACCGAACACGTTGTCTTGCGAGACACCCGCGGACAGCACCACCTTGTCCGTCGACGAGAAGCCCGCGCCCAGCGTAATGGCGCCGGTCGGTTTTTCGGCGACCTTCACGTCCACGTCCACCTGGTCGGGCGTGCCTTCCACGGGGATCGTGGTCACGTCGACGTCGGTAAAGTAGCCAAGACGGTTGATACGGTCTTTCGACAACGCGAGGCGGTTCGAGTCGAACCACGAGCTTTCGAGCTGGCGCATTTCGCGGCGCACCACTTCGTCGCGCGTACGGGTGTTGCCCACCACGTTGATGCGGCGCACGTAGACGCGGCGGCTCGGGTCCACTTGCAGCGTCAGGTCCACCTTGTGATTCGACTGGTCGATCTGCGGCTGCGCGTTGACGGTCGCGAACGCGTAACCGTATTCGCCCAGCTTGTCGACGATTGCCTTGGTCGTGGATTGCAGCTTTTCGGCCGAGAAGCGGTCGCCCGGTTTGATCTTGATGAGCTTGGCAAGCTCCGGCTCGCGGTCGAGCAGATTGCCGGCCAGCTTGATGCTCGAGATCGTGTACGGCTCGCCTTCATGCAGCGTGACCGTCAGATACATGTCCTTCTTGTCCGGCGTGATCGACACCTGGGTCGACTCGATGTTGAACTCGAGATAGCCGCGGTTCAGGTAGTACGAGCGGATATTTTCGAGGTCGCCGGTGAGCTTGTCTTTCGCGTACAGGTCGTTCTTCGTGTACCACGAGAACCAGTTCGGCGTGGACAACTGCATTTCGTCGCGCAGCGTGCCGGTGCTGAACGCCTTGTTGCCGATAAAGTTAATCTGGCGAATCTTGGCGCTCGGCCCTTCGGCCACCGAGAACAGCACCGAGACGCGATTGCGGTCGATCGGCGTGATGGTGGTCGTGACTTCGGCTGCATAGTAGCCGCGCGTCAGGTACTGGCGCTTCAGTTCCTGTTCGGCCTTGTCGACGAGCGCCTTGTCGTAGTAACGGCCTTGCGACAAACCGACCGCGCGCAGCGCCTTGGTCAGGTTTTCCTTGTCGAATTCGTGAATGCCCGCGAAGTCGATCGTGCCGATAGCCGGACGCTCCAGCACCTGCACGATCACTACATTGCCTTCGGTCGCGATCTTGACGTCGTTGAAGAAACCCGTTGCGTACAGCGCGCGAATCGCTTCGGATGCCTTGTCGTCGTTGAACGTGTCGCCCTGCTTGATGGGCAGGTAGGCGAACACCGTACCGGGTTCGACGCGTTGCAATCCCTCGATCCGGATGTCTTGCACCACGAAGGGCGTGGTTGCGTGAGCAACCAGCCCATGCGCGGCGAATGCCGCGGTTATAACCGTCTTCGGAACAAAGCGATGAGGTTTAAACAACGTGCTTCCCCAGTGTGTATAGCTGCATCAGGTCGGACGGTCGCTATTGTGAGCGCCGCCGGACACTTTAAAAGTGGATTAAACGAGCGAGATCGTTGAACAGTGCAATCGCCGACAAAGCGACGATGCAGGCGAGACCCGCCCTCTGAAAAACGAGTTGCCAGCGATCGGAGACAACTTTACCGGTCACAGCTTCAACCAAATAATATAACAGATGACCCCCGTCCAATACCGGAATTGGTAGCAGGTTCAGTACACCGAGGCTAATACTGACGAGGGCGAGGAACGACAGGAATGCAGAAGGACCCAGACGTGCGCTCTTTCCTGCGTAATCGGCGATGGTCACCGGACCCGACAGATTCTTCAGCGATGCATCGCCAACGATCATGCGGCCGAACATCCGCACCGAGTAAACCGCGAGATCCCACGTGCGGCGCGCGCCGAGCTGAACGCTTTCGACCGGTCCATAACGCACGTTGATGGACGGCACCTGGGTCGCAAGCTCAGCGCCGATGCGACCGACCTGCTGCCCCGTTGCCGCGTCGCGCTGCGCTTGCGGAACGATCCTGATGTCTTCGAGCTTGCCCGCGCCCTGTGCTTCCGTTTGACCCGCGGCTGCGCGCTCTACTTGCAGCGTCAGCGGTTGGCCGGCGTGCGATTTTACATACGCGATGAAGGCTGTGGCGTTATCAGTCGCGACTCCGTTGATCGCGCGCAAGCGATCGCCCGGAAGAAGGCCCGCCTTTTGCGCGGCACTGCCCGGCTGCACGCCGGCAACCGTCAGCTTGCCGCCGCCGGGTTCGAAGCCGAGCCGCGACATGAAGTCGTCGTCGACGTCCTTTTCGGTGACACCGCGCAAATCGAGCTGGAAGTCGGACGGGCCGTTCGCGCCTTTTGCGATCAGCACGACGCGCTTGTGATCGAACGCCGCGCCGAGCAGCTTCCAGCGCAAGTCGGACCACGAGCGCACCGGCTCGGATTCGGCCGCGTTCTCCGCGCGCACCGCCACCACTGTTTCGCCGCCTTCGAAACCGGCGGCCGCAGCGGTCGTGTTGGGCGCGGGCGTGGCAAGGATCGCCGCCGGCTCGGTGACGCCGGTCGCGAACACGAGGCCGAACAGGACGATGGCAAGCAGGAAATTCGCGACCGGCCCGGCCGCGACGATTGCGATGCGGCGCCACACCGACTGCCGGTTAAACGCATGCGGCAACGCTTCGGCGGGAATCGGCGCGCCGCCCGTCTCGCGCTCGTCGAGCATCTTCACGTAGCCGCCGAGCGGCAGCGCGGCGACCGTCCATTCGGTGCCGCTCTTCGGACTAACCCATTGGAACAGCGGCTTGCCGAAGCCAATCGAAAAGCGCAGCACCTTGACGCCGCACAGCCGCGCCACGCTGTAATGTCCATATTCGTGGACGACCACCAGCACGCCAATCGCGACCGCGAAGGCGAGCACTTCGATCAGCAGATTCATAGGCGCCTCACTGGACGGCGCGTTCCGTGCGGCGGGCGGCGTCGGGCAGACGCGCGATGAATTCGGCTGCGGCGCGACGCGCGTCGGCGTCCGCTTCGATCACGTCTTCGAGCGCATGCGCGCTGCGATTGGGCAACGCGTTGAGCACCGAGTCGACCACCTGCGCGATCGCCATGAAGCCGATCTGGCGCGACAGGAACGCTTCAACAGCAATTTCGTTAGCGGCATTGAGCGCCGCGCTGGCGACGCCGCCTTCGGCGAGCGCCTTCATGGCCAATGCCAGGCAAGGGAAACGCGTGTAGTCCGGCTTTTCAAACGACAGCGACGCGATTTCCACCAGATCCAGTTGCGCGACGCCCGAATCCACGCGATCCGGGAAGGCGAGCGCGTGCGCGATCGGCGTGCGCATGTCCGGGTTGCCGAGTTGCGCGAGCACCGAACCGTCGGCGTACGACACCAGCGAATGAATCACGCTTTGCGGATGAATCAGCACGTCGATGCGTTCGCCCGGCAAGCCGAACAGCCAATGCGCCTCGATGACCTCGAGGCCCTTGTTCATCATGGTCGCGGAGTCGACGGAGATCTTGCGGCCCATCACCCAGTTCGGATGCTTGCAGGCTTCTTCGGGCGTGACGTCGGCGAGCGTGGCCGGTTCGCGCGTGCGGAACGGGCCGCCCGACGCGGTCAGGATGATCTTGGAGACGCCACCATGCAGCGCGGCTTCGCGCGGCAGGCACTGGAAAATGGCGTTGTGTTCGCTGTCGACCGGCAAGAGCACGGCGCCGTTGTCATGCACGGCGTCCATGAAGATAGCGCCCGACATCACGAGCGCTTCCTTGTTCGCGAGCAGAATGCGCTTGCCGGCGCGCGCGGCCGCGAGGCTCGGCGCGAGGCCGGCCGCACCGACGATGGCCGCGACCACGGTGTCGCAGCCGTCGCTCTTCGACACCTCGACGAGCGCCTCGGCGCCGTGCGTCACCTCGGTCTTGCAGCCCGCGTCGCGCAGCTTGGCCGCGACGCGCGCCGCCGTGTCGGCGTCGCCGACCACGGCGACTTCCGGCCGGAAGCGCAGGCATTGCTCGACGAGCTTGTCGCCGTTGCGGTGCGCAGTGAGCGCATAAACCGAAAAGCGCTCCGGATGACGCGCGACGACGTCGAGCGTGCTGTCTCCAATCGAGCCCGTGGAACCGAGCAATGTCAGACGTTTTTGCATATCTCTTTCTCTAGCCGAGCAGCAGCATGGCAAGCGGCAGCACCGGCAACAATGCGTCGATGCGGTCGAGCACGCCTCCGTGCCCCGGCAACAGGCCGCTCGAATCTTTCACGCCGGCCTGGCGTTTCATCATGGATTCAAAAAGGTCGCCCACCACGCTGAACGCCACCAGCAGCGTCAGGGCAAGCAGCGCGCGCGGGGCGCCCCAATGCGCCCACAGCTCAGAATACAGGGTCGGCTCGAACGCATGCGAAAGGACCGCCGCCACCGCGACGATCATCACCGCGAGCCAGCCGCCGATCGCGCCCTCCCACGTCTTGCCGGGACTGATGGCGGGCGCGAGCTTGTGCTTGCCGAACGCCTTACCCGAGAAGTATGCGCCGATATCCGCGAGCCATACCAATAGCAGCAGCGACAGCACGAACGGCACGCCTTGCATGCGCGCGGCGACGAGAGCATGCCAGCAGGCGACGAATATCACAATCCCGGCAAGCAGCAGAAAGCTGCGCCAGGCGCCTTGCGCGAGCGTCGGCTTGCGCAGCAGCACGAACGGGCCGGCGATCACCCAGAAAATGGCGGCCGCCTTGTAAAACGGCTGCGCGCTGTCCACGCCGATGCCAAGCCGCGTGCTGGCCACGAGCGCGACCGCCGCGACGAGCGCGTAGATAACCGGGCCGGCGCCGCCGAGCTTCAGCAGGCGGGCCCATTCCCATGCGGCGAACACGACGACGAAAGCGATCAGCGCGCCGAACGCGCCGACCGGCGCGAACAACGTGACGGGCAGGAACACCGCCAGAAGCATAATCGCCGTGATGACACGGGTTTTTAGCATGGAAGCGAATCGACGTTTTGCGATTGCGGCTCGAGCTGAGCGCTGGTGCGTCCGAAACGGCGCTCACGCTCGCCGTATGAGGCGATGGCGCGGCCGAGCGCGTCGGCGTCGAAATCCGGCCAGAAAGTGTCGGTGAAATAGAACTCGGTGTAGGCGAGTTGCCAAAGCAGGAAATTGCTGACGCGCCGCTCGCCGCCCGTGCGGATGAAGAGGTCGGGCTCAGGCGCATAGGCCATGGACAGATGCTCGGCGAACGAATCCTCGTTCACCTCGACCGGCTTGCCGGCGAGCGCGGCCTGTTCCACGAGCTTGCGGGTCGCCTGCATGATGTCCCAGCGGCCGCCGTAATTGGCGGCGATGGTCAGCGTGAGGCGGGAATTGCGCGCGGTCTTGGTTTCCGCCCGTTTGATCAGGTCGCGGATGCGTGCATCGAAACGTTCGAGATCGCCGACCACGCGCAAGCGGATGCCGTTTGCGTGCAGCTTGCCGATTTCGCGCTCCAGCGCCGTGACGAAAAGGCGCATCAGGAACGACACTTCGTCGTTCGGACGGCGCCAGTTTTCGGAGCTGAAAGCGAACAGCGTCAGATATTCGACGCCCTGGCGGGCACACGCCTCGACGGCCGCGCGCACCGCGTCGACGCCGCGCGTATGACCGGCCACGCGCGGCAAGCGGCGCTGGGTGGCCCAACGGCCGTTGCCGTCCATGATGATCGCGATGTGTCGCGGCACCGCGGCGACATCAGGCACGCGCACGGTTGAACTGGTGTAGGTCATGGCCGTCGGGACAATAACTGCAAATGAAGAAGTAAAAATCCTGAAAGTGTGAGTGCTCCCAGACCTGGCGCTTCACGACTCGGACTTCGCGCGAGCTCCGCACAGACAGTAACGCCGAAGCGAGCCGGCGTTCTGTTCGGAGCCTCGCAGCCTCATACCGTCATGATCTCTGCTTCTTTGGTCACAACAAGCTTGTCGATTTCAGCAACGAATTTGTCCGTCAGCTTCTGAACGTCGTCGCCAGCGCGGCGCTCGTCGTCTTCCGAAATTTCCTTGTCTTTAACGAGCTTCTTCAGTTGCTCGTTCGCGTCGCGGCGCAGATTGCGCACGGCGACCTTGGCCGTTTCGGCTTCGCTCTTGACGACTTTCGTCAGTTCGCGGCGGCGTTCTTCGGTCAGCGCGGGCATCGGCACGCGGATCACGTCGCCCTGGGTAGCCGGGTTCAGGCCGAGATCCGACTCGCGGATCGCCTTTTCGACGACCGGGACCATCTTCTTTTCCCACGGCTGCACGCCGATCGTGCGTGCGTCGATCAGCGTCAGGTTCGCGACCTGCGAGATAGGCACCGGCGAGCCGTAGTAATCGCACTGGATGTGATCGAGCAGGCCCGTGTGCGCACGGCCCGTACGGATTTTCGACAGATCGTTCTTGAACGCGTCGATGGAACGCTGCATCTTTTGTTCAGCGCCCTTCCTGATATCAGCCACAGACATTTTAAAACCTCCGAACCTTCAAAACGGTGCGAGCCGGCCAGCACGCGCGATATGCGGCGGCCCGGGCTCGCGTCAAAGCCCACGTTATGTGAACGAGAGTTTACACGTGGACGAGGGTGCCCTCGTCCTCGCCGAGCACGATGCGCTTCAATGCGCCCGGCTTGACGATCGAAAAAACGCGGATCGGCAGCTTCTGGTCGCGGCACAGCGCGAACGCCGTGGCGTCCATGACCTGCAGGTTGCGGCCGATTGCCTCGTCGAAGCTGATCGTGGTGTAGCGCGTCGCGCTCGGATCTTTCTTCGGGTCGGCTGAGTAGACGCCGTCCACCTTGGTGGCTTTCAACACGACTTCGGCGCCGATTTCGGAGCCGCGCAGCGCGGCGGCCGTGTCGGTCGTGAAGAACGGGTTGCCGGTGCCGGCCGCGAAAATCACGACTTTGCCTTCTTCGAGCTGGCGAATCGCGCGCGGACGAATGTACGGCTCGACGACCTGGTCCATGCGCAGCGCGGATTGCACACGCGCCTCGATGCCGGCGTGACGCATCGCGTCTTGCAGCGCCAGCGCGTTCATCATGGTGGCCAGCATGCCCATGTAGTCGGCCGTGGCGCGGTCCATGCCGGCCGCGCCGCCCGCGACGCCGCGGAAGATATTGCCGCCGCCGATCACTACCGCCAACTGCGTTCCAAGACGGACCACTTCGGCCACGTCCGCCACCATTCGTTCGATGGTCGCGCGATTGATGCCGAAGGCATCGTCGCCCATCAGAGCTTCACCGGAGAGTTTGAGCAGGACGCGTTTGTAGGCAGTGGGCATAGGGGTATCCAGATCGCGCAGAACAGGGCAACAACAAGGGACTAATGTAGGGGTGAAACGCCGATTCGGGCAAGCGCCGCCAAATTGATGAACCCGGAAGGTCCACCGGCGGCGGCCGCGCGGCGAGGATCAACCCGCGCGCAGCCTTGCGGCGCTGCCGACCGCGGCACAGTCTTGCTGCGCCGCGGGTACAACGGTACTAGCTGAGACTCGCGATGCTTATTGTTGCTTTGCAGCAGCCACTTGAGCGGCAACTTCAGCGGCGAAGTCGTCCTGCTTCTTCTCGATGCCTTCGCCGACCACGAAGAGCGCAAACTTCTGGACGCTCGCGTTGCCCGCCTTCAGCATCTGTTCGATCGTCTGCTTGTCGTTCTTAACGAACGTCTGGTTCAGCAGCGACACTTCCTTCAGGTACTTCTGCACGCTGCCTTCCACCATCTTCGCGACGATTTCAGCCGGCTTGCCCGATTCGGCGGCCTTCTGCTCGGCGATGCTGCGTTCCTTGGCGATCAGGTCGGCCGGCACGTCGTCCGACGACAGCGAGACCGGCTTCATCGCGGCGATGTGCATGGCCACGTCCTTGCCGACCTGCTCGTCCGCGCCGGTGTACTCGACCAGCACGCCGATGCGCGTGCCGTGCAGGTACGCTGCCAGCTTGTTCGACGTTTCGAAGCGCACGAAGCGGCGGATCGACAGGTTTTCACCGATCTTGCCGACCAGCGCGAGGCGCACTGCGTCGACGGTCTGGCCGTCGAGCGGCAGAGCGGACAGCGCGGCGACGTCGGCCGGGTTTTGCGTGGCGACCAGCTCGGCGATCTTCTTCGAGAAAGCGAGGAAGTCGTCGTTCTTCGAAACGAAGTCGGTTTCGCAGTTCAGCTCGACCAGCGAACCTGCATTGCCGCCGATGAACGATGCGACCACGCCTTCAGCCGTGACGCGCGATGCCGCCTTGCTGGCCTTGTTGCCCAGCTTCACGCGCAGCAGCTCTTCGGCGCGCGCCATGTCGCCGTCGGCTTCCGTCAGCGCCTTCTTGCATTCCATCATCGGCGCGTCGGTCTTTGCGCGCAGTTCTGCAACCATGCTTGCGGTAATTGCCGCCATCATTTGCTCCTTGAGTTCCGTCTGTGTTCCGTGTCACACGCCGCCCGCACTTCGATACCGGCGGCAAGAATTCGTTTCAGCGTTATGCGAATTTTTTGCGGATAACGCCTTGCTACAGCGTCGCGGCTTAAAAAAAGGGGGCCTGTAGAAAGCCCCCTTTTTTGCCGGACACGGGGCAGCTTTACGCTTCCGCGTTGACCTCGACGAACTCGTCGCCGTCGTCGCCGCGTGCAGCCTGCACCACTTCGTTGACCGCGTTGGCACGGCCTTCGAGGATCGCATCGGCCACGCCGGCCGCGTACAGAGCGACGGCCTTGCTGGCGTCGTCGTTACCCGGGATCACGTAGTCGATGCCTTCCGGCGAGTGGTTCGTATCGACCACTGCGATGACCGGCACGCCGAGCTTGTTCGCTTCGGTGACGGCAATCTTGTGGTAGCCGACGTCGACCACGAAAATCGCGTCCGGAATGCCGCCCATGTCCTTCACGCCGCCGATCGACTTCTGCAGCTTGGCCATTTCGCGTTCGAACAGCAGCGCTTCCTTCTTGCTCATGCGTTCGGTTTCGCCTGCTTCCAGCGCTGCTTCCATGTCCTTCAGGCGCTTGATCGAAACCTTCAGCGTCTTGAAGTTGGTCAGCATGCCGCCGAGCCAGCGTGCGTTGACATAAGGCATGCCGGCGCGCTGCGCTTCCTGGGCGATCGTGTCACGCGACTGACGCTTCGTGCCGACGAACAGGATGGTGCCGCGATTGGCTGCCAGTTGACGCGCGTACTTCAGCGCGTCGTTGTACATCGGCAGCGTCTTTTCGAGGTTGATGATGTGAATCTTGTTGCGATGGCCGAAAATGAAGGGGGCCATCTTCGGGTTCCAGAAGCGCGTTTGGTGACCGAAGTGGACACCGGCTTCCAGCATTTGACGCATGGTAACTGCCATGAAAATCTCCGCGAGGGTTGGGTCTTAAGCCGGCTGCCGTATCCGCCGCGCCGCCATGTCTTGTCTGGCTGAGCGCCGCGAACACCCTGGGTGCGCCGGCTTGCGAGTCTGCCGCCTTGATACTGCTCTCACCCGTGGCTCGGGCGACAAGCGCCACGGGAAAGCTTCACCTCGATCTGCCGTTGGTTGATTGGTTGCTGGCCTGCTGCCACCAGCCTGCTGCCACCATAATCAGCCCGGAGTCGGTCTGAACGATGACAAGAAGCCACCAGGACAGGAAAAGGATCGACTTAGCCAAACATTATAGCATGCGACTATCGGCCGACTCAACCTGCCGGGTGGCTCCTTCGCGCGGGCTCCGGTTGCACCCGGCGCCTGGCTGGCCGCCTCGCGCGTCGTCTTCCAGCCGTGAACCGCAAAGCCCTCCGCTCTATCGTTACAGGCGCCGAAACCCCGCCAAAAGACTGCGGCACGGGGAATATGGTGCGATAATCCCGGAATAAATCGCATTTCAGGCCCGACTCATGGCTATCACGCTCAAAAACGAACACGACATCGCGCAAATGCGCGTCGCCTGCAAACTTGCGAGCGAAGTGCTCGACTACATCACGCCGTTCGTCACGGCCGGCGTCACGACCGGCGAACTCGACCGCCTGTGTCACGAATACATGCTGAAGGAACAGGGCACCGTGCCCGCGCCGCTGAATTATCAGCCGCCCGGCTATCCGCCCTACCCCAAGGCCACCTGCATCTCGGTGAACGACGTGATCTGCCACGGCATTCCCGGCGACAAGACGCTGAAGAACGGCGACGCGCTGAACATCGACATTACGGTGATCAAGGAAGGTTACTTCGGCGACACGAGCCGCATGTTCATCGTCGGCGAGGGCTCGATTCTCGCGAAGCGGCTGGTTCAGACCACCTTCGAGTGCATGTGGCTCGGCATTGACCAGGTCCGCCCCGGCGCGCATCTGGGCGACATCGGCTATGCGATCCAGAAGCACGCCGAGGCGCAAGGCTACAGCGTGGTGCGCGAATATTGCGGCCACGGCATCGGCACGGTGTTTCACGAAGACCCGCAGATTCTGCACTACGGCCGCCCCGGCACCGGGCTCGAACTGCAAGCCGGCATGATCTTCACGATCGAGCCGATGATCAACGCCGGCCGCCGCGACATCCGCACCATGCCGGACCAGTGGACCGTCAAGACGAAGGACCGCAGTCTGTCGGCGCAATGGGAACACACGGTGCTCGTGACGGAAACCGGCTACGACGTGCTGACCGTGTCCGCCGGCACGCCCGCGCGCCCGCCGGTGATCGCCGCCACGGCCTGATCGATCCCGCCTTTTCACCGCCAGCCGCCCATGAGTAGTGTTCCAGCCGTCGCCCGATCCCACGCCACGTCGCTCAAGGCGGACTACAAAGTGGCCAAAGCCCAGTTGCTGGAACGCTTCAGGACCGCCACCAACGTAGAAGGATTGATGGCGGCGCTCTCGCGCACCACCGACGACTCCCTGCGCGCCGCCTGGAACACCTGCGAACTGCCGGCCGAGCTGGCGCTCGTCGCCGTCGGCGGATTCGGTCGCGGCGAACTGGCTCCGCATTCCGACATCGACATTCTGGTGCTGCTGCCGGACGCGCCGCTCGAACATCTGGAAGCGCGCATCGAGCGCTTCATCAGCCTCGCGTGGGATCTGGGGCTCGAACTCGGCAGCAGCGTACGCAGCGTCTCGCAGTGTCTGGAAGAAGCCGCTAACGACGTCACCGTGCGCACGTCGCTGCTCGAAGCGCGGCGCATTACAGGCAGCGCGGCCTTGTTCGACGACTTCGCGAAGCGCTACCGCGAGGCGCTCGATCCGAAAGCGTTTTTCCAGGCGAAAGTGCTGGAAATGCGCCAGCGGCACGCCAAGTTCCAGGACACGCCTTACGCGCTTGAGCCGAATATCAAGGAAAGCCCCGGCGGCCTGCGGGATCTTCAACTGATTCTGTGGGTGACCCAGGCGGCCGGCTTCGGCAGTAGCTGGCGCGAACTCGAGGCGCGCGGACTCATCACCGAGCGCGAAGCGCAGGAACTGCGGCGCAACGAGGGCTTCCTCAAGTCGCTGCGGGCGCGGGTGCACGTCACTGCCGGCCGTCGCCAGGACATTCTGGTGTTCGATCTGCAAACGCCGGTGGCCGAGAGTTTCGGCTACAAGCCGACCGCCACCAAGCGCGCGAGCGAACAGCTGATGCGCCGCTATTACTGGGCGGCGAAGGCGGTCACGCAACTCGCGACGATTCTGATCCAGAACATCGAGGCTCAGCTTTTTCCCAGCACGAGCGGCATTACGCGGGTGCTGTCCGATCGTTTCGTCGAAAAACAGGGCATGCTGGAAATCGCCAGCGACGACCTGTTCCAGCGCGAACCGAACGCGATTCTCGAAGCCTTCCTGCTGTACGAGCAGACGCCTGGCGTGAAAGGGCTTTCGGCGCGTACGCTGCGCGCCATCTACAACGCGCGCGAGGTGATGGACCAGCACTGGCGCCGCGATCCGGAAAACCGGCGTCTTTTCATGGACATCCTGAAGCAGCCGGCCGGCATCACGCACGCGTTGCGCCTGATGAACCAGACCAGCGTGCTAGGGCGATATCTGCTGAATTTCCGGCGCATCGTCGGACAGATGCAGCACGATCTGTATCACGTCTACACGGTCGATCAGCACATTCTGATGGTGCTGCGCAATCTGCGGCGCTTCGCCGTGGCCGAACACGCGCATGAGTATCCGTTCTGCAGCCAGTTGATCGTTAGCTTCGACCGGCCGTGGGTACTGTACGTCGCGGCGCTGTTTCACGATATTGCGAAAGGCCGCGGCGGCGACCATTCCACGCTCGGCATGGCCGACGCGCGGCGCTTCTGCCGCAATCACGGCATCGAGGGCGACGACGGCGAACTCGTCGTCTGGCTCGTCCAGCAGCATCTGACCATGAGTCAGGTCGCGCAAAAGCAGGACACGAGCGATCCCGAGGTCATCAAGCGATTCGCGGAACTGGTCGGCACCGAGCGCCGCCTGACCGCCCTGTACCTGCTGACGGTGGCCGACATCCGCGGAACCAGCCCGAAGGTCTGGAATACGTGGAAGGGCAAGCTGCTCGAGGACCTGTATCGCGCGACGCTCGCCGTGCTTGGCGGCGCGCGGCCGGACGCGCATTCGGAACTGGAGTCGCGTCAGGAAGAGGCGCTTGCGCTCTTGCGTCTCGAAACGGTGCCCGAAGGCGCGCAGAAGGCGCTGTGGGACAAGCTCGACGTCGGCTATTTCCTGCGTCACGACGCGGCCGACATCGCGTGGCAAACGCGTGTGCTCTACCGTTACGTCGAGACGCCGACGCCGATCGTCCGGGCTCGCCCGTCGCCGATCGGCGAAGCGCTTCAGGTGCTCGTGTACGTGAAGGACCAGCCGGATCTGTTCGCCGGCATTTGCGCGTATTTCGACCGCAATGGCCTGTCGGTGCTGGATGCGCGCGTCAGCACGACGCGTCACGGCTATGCACTCGATAATTTCCTCGTCGCGCATACCGAAGAAGACGTGCATTATCGCGACATTGCCAATCTCGTCGAACAGGAACTGACCGCGCGCCTCACCGGCGACGGCACCTGGCTTCCGGGCCCGTCGAAGGGCCGCTTGTCGCGGCTGTCGCGGACCTTCCCTGTTACGCCGCGCGTCGATCTTCGGGCCGACGATCGCGGCCAATACTACATCCTGTCCGTGTCGGCGAACGACCGGCCAGGCCTTCTTTATTCGATCGCGCGCGTGCTCGCCGAACATCGTGTCGGCGTCGCGTCGGCACGGATCAATACGCTCGGCGAACGCGTCGAGGACGTATTCCTGCTGGATGGGCACGGTCTGTCGGACAACCGCCTGCAAATTCAGGTCGAGACGGAACTGCTGCGCGCGATCGCAGTGTGAGATTTCATGCGAGTCAAATTAACAGCCAAGCACCCGCGGCCGGCTTCGTCCGAACGCGCCCCTGTCCGTAGCGGCAGCACGTCGGCGCGCAAGCCGACACGGCCGGCGGGACCCAAACCGTCGACGTCCGGCCCGGGCGAAGCGCGCAGGGAAGGCGCGGGCGCGTCGGCGGGCGGAAAACGTTCGGCTGGCGCTCGCGCGCCGCGTGCTCCTCGCGAGGAAGGTGGGTTCGCGCGTGAGCGTGGCGCTGGCGGCGCGCCTGGCGCGCGGCGGGGCGGGTCCGACCGGCCGCCGCGTCGTGAAGGTACGAGCGGTGCGCCTGCACGGCGTTTTGATGGAAGCAGTGAGCGCGGTGGCGAGCGAGCGCCGCGACGGTTTGAGGATCGGGCCGGTGGCGGCGAGCGCGCACCGCGTGCCCCAGCCGGCGACCGCGCTGAGCGTGGGCCGCGACGCTTTGAAGATCGCGCCGGTAGCAGCGAGCGCGCACCGCGACGCTTCGAGGATCGCGCAGGTGGTGGTGAGCGCGGGCCTCGTGCCCCGGCCGGCGAGCGCGCCGAACGCGCACCGCGACGTTTTGAAGACCGCACCGGTAGCAGCGACCGCCCACCGCGGCGCTTTGACGATCGCGCAGGCGGTGGCGACCGCGGGCCTCGTGCCCCGGCCGGCGACCGCGCCGAGCGTGGGCCGCGACGCTTTGAAGACCGCTCAGGTGGCGGCGAGCGAGCACCGCGACGGTTTGAAGACCGCGCCAGTGGCAGCGACCGCGGGCCTCGTGCCCCGGCCGGCGACCGCAGCGAGCGCGCACCGCGACGCTTCGAAGATCGTGCGGGTAGCAGTGACCGCCCACCGCGGCGCTTCGACGATCGCGCAGGCGGCGGCGAGCGCGGACCTCGCGCCCCGGCCGGCGAGCGCGCCGAACGCGCACCGCGACGTTTCGAAGACCGCGCCGGCAGCAGCGACCGCGCACCGCGACGCTTCGAAGACCGCACCGGCAGCAGCGACCGAGCGCCTCGCGGCGCAGGCGCGGAACGCGCCCCCCGTCGTTTCGGAGACAGCACCGAGCGCCCGCCCCGCCGCTTCGACGGCAACGCCGACGGCGGCGCCGCGCGCAAATTCGGTGGAGACCGTGCGCCGCGCGGCGACAGCGGCGAGCGCCGGCCATTTGCTGGACCACGCACCGGAGCAGGCCGTCCTGCGGAAGCCGGTGCGCGCGGCGAGCGCCCGACGGGCCGCGAGCGCGACGCATCCGATCGCCCGCGTTTCGGCAGCGAGCGCGGACCGCGTAGCGACAGCGCCCCGCGTCGCTTCGAAGGCGAGCGCGGAGAGCGTGGAGAACGAAGCTTTGCGAAGCCCGTGAAGAGCGGCTACGGCGACCGCCCGGACCGTGAAGCACGCGCGCCCCGTGACGAACGCGGCGAACGCACACCCGCCCGACGCGATTTCAGCAACGCCTCCGCCCCGCGCACAGAGCGCACGGACCGCGCCCCCCGCAGCTTCGATAAGCCATCCGCCACACGCCGCGGCCCCGACGACCGCCCCGCGCGCGCCGGCAAGCCGCGCGGCGCCGCATCGGCCGACCGTCACGCGCAAGCCGAGCAGGCCCCGCGCACACCGCGTCGCGACATCGAAGACGCGCCAGGCACGCTGCGTCTGTCCAAGCTCATGTCGGAGCTCGGCCTGTGTTCGCGCCGCGAGGCCGACGAATGGATCGAGAAAGGCTGGGTGCTCGTCGACGGCGAACGGATCGACACGCTGGGCACTAAAGTGCGTCCCGATCAGCGGATCGAGATCGACCCCGCCGCCGAAGCCGTGCAAGCGAGCCAGGTCACCGTGCTGATCCATAAGACAGTCGGCTACGTGTCGGGCCAGGCGGAAGACGGCTATCAGCCGGCCATCACGCTCGTGACGCCGGAAAACCGCTGGGAAGGCGACCATTCGGACATCCGTTTTTCCGTCGCGCATTTGCGTCAACTGGCGCCGGCCGGGCGTCTCGACATCGATTCAACGGGCTTGCTGGTGCTGACGCAGGACGGCCGCATCGCCAAGCAACTGATCGGCGGGCATTCGGAGATCGACAAGGAATATCTGGTGCGCGTCGCCTACGGCGAGCATACCGTCGACGTCGAAAGTCACTTCCCGGCGGAAAGCCTCGAATTGCTGCGCCACGGCCTCTCGCTCGACGACGTCCCGCTCAAGCCCGCGCAGGTCAGCTGGCAAAACGGCGAGCAGTTGCGCTTCGTGCTGCGCGAGGGCAAGAAGCGCCAGATTCGCCGGATGTGCGAACTGGTCGGCCTCGAAGTGATCGGCCTGAAGCGCGTGCGGATGGGTCGCGTGGTGCTCGGCGCGCTGCCGCCCGGACAGTGGCGCTACCTGGCCGCCGACGAGTCGTTCTGACAGACGTCCGAAAAAACAGCCCGATCAGCGTAAGCCGATCGGGCTGTCCCAGTCATCCAGCAATCTCATCGAACCCACGCATTTGCGTGGGTTTTTTCTTTCGCCTCGAACTTCCGCCTCAATCGTCGCTATTCGGGTCCAGGTCCGGAAACAGCACTTCCGTAAAGCCGAACTTCGCGAAATCGTTGATTCGCATCGGATACAGCTTGCCGATCAGGTGATCGCATTCGTGCTGCACGACGCGCGCATGGAACCCTTCGGCAACGCGGTCGATCGGTTTGCCGTACTGATCGAAGCCGTGATACTTGATCATCGAAAAACGGCTGACCGCGCCGCGCAAGCCCGGCACCGACAGGCAGCCCTCCCAGCCCTCTTCCATATCGAGCGAGACCGGCGTGATGGTCGGATTGATCAGCACGGTTTCCGGCACGGGCGGCGCGTCCGGATAACGCTCGTTACTGCCGAAACCGAAGATCACCACCTGCAGATTGACGCCGATTTGCGGCGCGGCAAGCCCTGCCCCGTTCGCGTCGTGCATGGTCTCGAACATGTCTTTAATGAGCTCATGCAATTCCGGCGTGTCGAAGTGATCGACCGGATCGGCAATACGCAACAGGCGCGGATCGCCCATCTTGAGAATTTCGCGGATCATGACTGCCCCTCCAGGAGCTTACGCATACCATCTTCGTCGAGTACGGGAATGCCGAGTTCCTCGGCCTTCACCAACTTGCTGCCAGCTTCGGCCCCTGCCACCACATAGTCTGTTTTCTTCGACACCGAGCCCGCCACTTTCGCGCCGGCCGCTTCCAGCATTTCCTTCGCTTCTTCGCGGGCAAGGTTCGGCAACGTGCCGGTCAGCACAATGGTCTTGCCGGCCAGCACGCCTTGCGGCGCCCTCGGCGCGGGCGGGCCCTCGGGCCACGTGACCTTGCCGTGCGCGCGCAGTTGCTCGATCACCGTGCGGTTGTGCTCTTCGGCGAAAAACTGGTGAATGGATTCGGCGACAACCGGCCCGACGTCGTTGACTTCGAGCAGCGCCTCCACCGACGCCTCCATGATCGGGTCCAGCGAACCGAAGTGCTTCGCCAGATCCTTTGCCGTGGATTCGCCGACATGCCGAATCCCGAGCGCGTAGATGAAACGCGAGAGCGTGGTGTGCCTCGCCTTCTCGAGCGAGTCGAGCAGGTTCTGCGCAGACTTGTCGGCGAAACGGTCGAGTTGCGCGAGCGTCGAGAAGCCGAGGTTAAACAGATCGGCGGGCGTGCGCACCAGGTTCTGTTCGACGAGTTGATCGATAATTTTTTCGCCCAATCCGTCGATGTCCAGTGCGCGCCGCTGCGCGAAATGCCACAGCGCCTGCTTGCGCTGCGCCGGACAAAAAAGGCCGCCCGTGCAGCGCGCAATCGCCTCGTCCGGCAGCCGTTCGATGTTGGAGCCGCACACCGGGCAATGCGTCGGCATCACGAATTCGCGAGCGTCATCCGGACGACGGTCGATGAGCGCGCTCACCACTTCGGGAATCACGTCGCCGGCACGCCGCACGATCACCGTGTCGCCGATGCGGATGTCCTTGCGGCGCACTTCGTCTTCGTTATGCAGTGTCGCATTGGTCACCGTGGCTCCGCCGACGAACACCGGCTCGAGCCGCGCGACCGGCGTGATCGCGCCGGTGCGCCCGACCTGCACGTCGATCGCGACGAGCTTCGTAAGGGCCTCTTGCGCCGGGAATTTATGCGCAAGCGCAAAACGCGGCGCGCGCGATACGAAGCCCAGCGCTTCCTGCTCGTCGCGCCGGTTGACCTTGTAGACCACGCCGTCGATGTCGTACGGCAGCTTGTCGCGCTTCTCGCCCACCGCGTGAAAAAACGCGAGCAAACCTTCGGCGCCCTTCACGACCGCGCGCTCCGAATTGACCGGCAGGCCAAGCTCCTTGTACCAGTCGAGCAGTTCGCTGTGCGTGGCCGGCATCTCCATGCCGTCGAGCACGCCGATGCCATAGGCAAAGAACGACAGCGGCCGCTGCGCGGTGATCTTCGGATCGAGCTGACGCAAGCTGCCTGCGGCTGCATTGCGCGGATTGGCAAACTCCTTGTGTCCCGCCGCGCGCTGACGCTCGTTCAGACGTTCGAAGTCACGCTTGAACATCAGCACTTCGCCGCGCACGTCGAGTATGTGCGGCACGCGCTTGCCTTTGAGCCTGAGCGGAATCGAACGGACCGTGCGGATGTTTTCGGTGACGTTCTCGCCCGTCGCACCGTCGCCGCGAGTCGCGGCCTGCACGAACACGCCGTCGACGTAACGTAGCGAGATGGCGAGGCCGTCGAACTTGAGCTCCGTTGCGTAGTCGACGGGCACCGGCGGCTCTTTCGCATTGTTGCCGAGCGCGTCGCCGACGCGCTTGTCGAACGCGATGATGTCTTCGTCGGCGAAACCGTTGTTCAGCGACAGCATGGGCTGATCGTGGACGACCGGCTCGAAACCGCTCGCCGCTTCGCCGCCCACGCGCTGGGTGGGCGAATCCGGCACGATCAGATCCGGGTGCTCCGCCTCGATGCTTTCGAGCTCCTTGAACAGCTTGTCGTATTCGGCGTCGGGCAGATCAGGCTGGTCGAGCACGTAGTACGCGTAGTTGGCGCGTTCGAGTTCCGCGCGCAGCCACTCGGCGCGCGCAGCCGGATCGCGCTCGGCCGGAGCGCTCGTGGCTGAATGTGAGGCGGGAGTTCGAGCCATGCTGTGGGACGCTTCTTCAGTGAAATCGGACACTGGATTATCGCAGGAAAGCGTGCCCCTTTACATCGTCCGAATGGCCAGGTTTCGGGCCTCGTGCAATGGCGTTAAAGTGAGCGCAACGTCATTTGGGAACGGCCCGCAAACCGCTCACAAACCGCGCCCAAACGACAACGGCCGCGCATCGCGCGGCCGTCGGCAACACTGGAAACCTTCGGTGAGTTACTGGCTGAAGAGGCGCCGCGTGGCCGGCGAGCCCGCCGGAATGCCGGCCTGCTCGAGCTTCGCGTAAAGCGTCATGAGCTGCTTTTCGATCGCGAGCAGCGCGGTCTCGGGCAACGGGCGCCGACCATCGTCGACCACTCGCCCGCCGATGCGCTCGGCCAGCGACTTCGCGTAGTCGCACATCAGACGGAACGGCAGGATGTCTTCGTCGGCGACCGGCACGTCGAGCACCAGCGTGATCATCTGGCCGCCCTTGTACGTGAGGTCGTCGCGCAGGAAATTCGTGTCGCCGAACTGCAGCATGAACACCGGGCTCTGGCGCGCGTCGAGCTTCACGAAGCGCGTGCCGTCGCGCGACAGCAGCAAGCCGTCTTGCGAAGCGACCGCCTGCACGTAGTTGGCCGACCACGGCGCGCCGTCGGAGAGCACGTTGATCGACAACTGTGCGTCGCACTGCGCGGCGAAAGCGTCGAGCTCGCGCGCCATCGCCACGGTTTCGAGCATGTCGGGAAATTCCGGCGATGCGTCGAGCGCGTCGGCGAACTGCTGCACGCCTGTCACGAACTCGGAGAACTCGAGTTCGTTGAGCGCGCCGCTGCGGTTGGCCAACTGCGCGGCCGCGCGCAGCTCTTCGTAACGCGCGCCGTTTTGCAGCAGTTCCCACGCGCCGCCTTCGAGCTTGCCTTCGATATGCACGGGCTTGCTGCCCGCGCGGCGCAAACGCTGCGCAAGCGGGATGACCTTGTCGCCCGCAACCGGTCCGTTCAGACGAATCGGCACAATGCAGTCGATGCGGCGATCGACGATGGCCGGCGGCGCCGACGAGATCGTAGTGGCCGCAGGCAGGATCGGTTCGATGTGCTCGTCGGGCTCGCGCGAAGCGTCGGCGGATTGTGCTGCCGCTGCGTCTTTGTCAGCACCGGCGCTCGCACGGCGTTCAGAATCGTCGTCATTGTCCGCTGGTGTAAAGCCGTTCGGCGTAGTCGTCTCGGCCTGAATATCGGCCGGCGTATCGAGCGGCGCAGCGCCCACCGGCGCGCCGAAAGTCGGCTCGACACGCGCCGACGCCGTATCGGCAGACGTATCCGCGCCGACCACCGGCTCGCGGCGCGTGGTCGGCCGGGCCGGTTCGATGAACGGGCTCTGCTCCTCGTGGTCGTCGCGCGCGAAACTCTCCGCGGCGTCCGCCGGCATCGGCCGCGGCATCTTGCGACGCACCTTGGCGCTCTGCCACGCGTTGTACACGACCACGCCCCCGACCACCACGGCGCCCGCGCCGATCAAACCGAGTGTCAACTCGTCCATGCATGCTCCATCAGCAATTCTTTATATGCGCGGCCCGATGCCCGCTCCACGTGTCGCGCAGCCGCGGCCGCAGCGCTGAACGCGGGCGGCCGCGCTTCCATGATTCAAACGAAATTCGAACCGAATTCGAACCTAAGCTCAAACGATATTCTGGGCGAAACCCGCAGCCGTTTCCATGTCGACGGCAACGATGCGCGACACGCCCTGCTCCTGCATCGTCACGCCGATCAGTTGCTGCGCCATTTCCATCGCGATCTTGTTGTGCGAGATGAAAAGGAACTGGGTCTTGTCGGACATCGCGCGCACGAGGTTCGCGAAACGTTCGGTGTTGGCGTCGTCGAGCGGCGCGTCCACTTCGTCCAGCAGACAGAACGGCGCGGGATTCAACTGGAACATCGCGAACACCAGCGCCGTCGCGGTCAGCGCTTTTTCGCCGCCGGACAGCAGGTGAATGGTCGAGTTCTTCTTGCCCGGCGGTTGCGCCATGACCTGCACGCCGGCGTCGAGAATTTCGTCGCCGGTCATGATCAGCTTCGCCTGGCCGCCGCCGAAAAGACGCGGGAACAGTTCGCCGAAATGACGGTTCACTTCGTCGAACGTGCCTTGCAGCAGCGTGCGCGTTTCCGCGTCGATCTTGCGGATCGCGTCTTCGAGCGTTTCGATCGCGCTCGTCAAATCGGCCGATTGCGCGTCGAGGAACGTCTTGCGCTCGGTCGCCGCCTTCAGTTCGTCGAGCGCGGCCATGTTGACCGGACCGAGCGCGGTGATCGCGTTGTTGATGCGGGTGACTTCGCCCTGCAGGTACGCCGGCTTCATGTCCGGCGTGAGCTTGGCCTGCAGTTCCGCCTCGTCCACGCCGGCTGCCGCCAGTTGCTCGACGAACTGCTCGCCGTTCAGCCGCGCGGCCTGTTCCTTCAACTGCAATTCGTTGATGCGATCGCGCAGCGGTTGCAGCGCGCGCTCGGCGGTCAGACGCGTTTCGTCGGCGGCGCGCAGCTTGGCGGTCAGGTCGTCCAGTTCGAGGCGAGCGGCGTGCAACGCCTCTTCCTTGACTGCACGAATGTCGAGCGCGTCCTGCAAGCCGGTGTGCGCGGTCTGCTCGTTGATCGTTTCGAGTTCGGCGCGCGCGTCTTCCAGCGACGCCGCCACGCGCTCGCTCTGCTCATGCGCGACCTGAATGCTGCGCTTCAATTCGTCGATGCGAGCGGCCATGTTGCGCGCGGCGAAGCGCGCGTCGGTGGCGGCGCGGTCGAGATCGCGCGCCTGTCCGCGGGCCGTGGTCAGCTCTTCGTCGAGCGCCTCGAAAGCCAGTTGATGATCTTCGAAACGCGCCTGCAATTCCGCGAGTTCGCCGTCGTAGCGCTCGAAGTTCGCTTCCGACTCGGCACGCAGCGCGCGCTGTTCGTCGATCTGCGCGTTGATCTCTTCGAGTTCCTCGCGAATCTGCGTGCTGCGCTGCGTATAGCGCTCGTGCGCCTGCGTGAGCTTGAGCACGTCGAGCTGCAACGCATGCACGCGCTGCGTCGCGCGCTCGGCTTGCTGGCGCACGTCGGTCAGCACCTGCGCGGCTTGCGTGTGCGCGGCTTCGGCGCGGATCGCGGCGGCCTTCGCTTCGTCGGCGAGCAAAGCCTGAGCGCGCACCTGGCGCGCGAGATTTTCGATTTCCTGCTGACGGGCCAGCATGCCGGCCTGCTCGGAATCGGCGGCATAAAGCTGCACGCCGACGCGCGTCACCACGTGCCCCGCCTTCACGACGAACGCGCCGCCTTCGGGCAACTGCGCGCGCATGCTGAGCGCCTGCTGCAGATCGTCGGCGACGAACGCGAGGCCGAGCCAGTCGTTGAGCACGGCGCGGATGCCGGCGTCGTCGATCCGCACCAGCGACAGCAACGGCCGCAGCCCAGCGGGCGCCGCAACCGGCTGCCCGGCGACGGGCGGTGCGTAGAACGCCAGCTTCGCGGGCGGCGCGTCGGTGGCGAACGCCTTGACCCAGTCGAGATTCGACACTTCGAGCGCGGCAAGCCGCTCGCGCAGCACCGATTCGAGCGCGGCTTCCCAGCCGGCTTCGACATGCAGCTTCTTCCACAGACGCGGCAACGCACCCAGTTCGTGCTTTTCGAGCCACGGCTGGATCTTGCCTTCGGTCTGCACGTTTTCCTGCAACTGCTTGAGCGCGGCGAGGCGCGCATCGAGCTGATGAATCTGCGCGCTTTCGGCCTGCACGCGCTCTTGCGCGGCGCGCCGTTCGGCGTCCAGACGCGGCAGCGTTTCCTGCGCATCCGTGAGACGCGCTTGCGCGTCGTGCAAAATTTCTTCGTGCTCGGCGAGCTGCATGCGCAGTTCTTCGAGTTGCGCTTCGTCGGGCGCATCGAGACCGCCGGCTTCCGCTTTCAGCCGCTCGTGACGCTGCTGCAACTGCTGCAATTGCTGGTCGGCGTTGCGCTGGTGCGCGGCTTCGAGCTTGAGCGCCTGTTCGGTCTGCGCGATGCCGCCGCGCTCCGCGTTCAGCTCCGCTTGCGCGTCGCGCCAGCGCGCTTCGAGCGCGGGCATGGCGTCGTGTTTCGCCGCGGCTTCTTCCTCGGCGACTACCGCTTTTTCTTCGGCGACGGCAAGCTGTTCCTCGGCGTCTTCCAGATCGCCTTGCGCCTTTTCGGCTTGCGCGAGCCATTGCTCGCGCTGCGCGGTGAGCGCGGCAATCTGCGCCTGCACGCGGTTGCGCGATTCGACAATGAACTTGATCTCGGCTTCGAGCTTGCTGACGTCGGCGTTCGCCTCGTAGAGCGCGCCTTGCGCGCCCTGCATCGCGTCGCTCGCCGAGTAGTGCGCGACGCGCAGCGTCTCGAGTTGCGCTTCCACTTCACGCAGTTTGGCGGTTTGCGCCTCGAGGTCGATCTGCGCCTGTTCGATCGCGCGCTGCTGACGTTCCTGCTCGCTGCCCGCCTCGTTCTTGCGCAACAGCCACAACAGACGCTGCTTTTCCTCGCCGTCGGTCTGCAGTTCCTTGTAGCGCGTGGCGACGACCGCCTGCGCTTCGAGCTTCTCCAGATTCGTGCTCAGTTCGCGGACGATGTCCTCGACCCGCGTCAGATTTTCCCGCGTGTCATGCAGACGATTCTCGGTCTCGCGGCGGCGTTCCTTGTACTTGGAGACGCCCGCGGCTTCTTCGAGAAACACGCGCAATTCTTCGGGCTTCGCCTCGATCAGGCGCGCGATCATGCCCTGCCCGATGATCGCGTACGCGCGCGGCCCGAGGCCCGTGCCGAGGAAAATATCCTGGATGTCGCGGCGGCGCGCCGGCAGATTGTTGATGTAGTAGCTCGAGGTGCCGTCGCGCGTCAGCACGCGCTTGACGGCAATCTCCGCATATTGGCCCCACTGGCCGGCGGCGCGGCCGTCCGCGTTGTCGAACACGAGTTCGACGCTCGCGCGGCTGCCCGGCTTGCGCGCAGTCGAACCGTTGAAGATCACGTCCTGCATCGACTCGCCGCGCAGCTCGGAGGCGCGCGATTCGCCGAGCACCCAGCGGACGGCGTCGATGATGTTGGACTTGCCGCATCCATTTGGTCCGACCACGCCGACTAGCTGGCCCGGAACCTGGAAATGCGTGGGATCGACGAATGACTTGAATCCAGCGAGTTTGATCGAGGTCAGACGCACGGCGATTTCGCTGTTTGAGAAGGAAAAATAATAGGTGGCTCACGAAGACCGCACGAGCCGTTCGCGGCTGCGGCGAGACGGCCTACGGTCCTTGCCAGCCCTCGGGAATTGGGGCGCCGGTTGCACGCGCGTCGCGCATGCGCCGGCTAATGAGGGGCAATCATACCATCGCGCGTCGGCGGTTCTTGCGGTCGTTGGGCTGGTCGCCCGCGCTGTCGTGCTTGTTGTCGTTGTTGTTGTCGCGGTCGTCCGCGGCGGCGTCGCCTGTGTCCTGATTGGCGGGATCGGGCGGCATGGCCTTCGGGCGATGCATCCAGCTCGACAGCGCCGACGCCAGCACGATGCACGCACCGCCCGCCCATTCGCGTGGGCCGGGCGTTTCGCCGGCGAAGAGCCATGCGGAGAGCGCCGTCACCACGAGTTCGAACAGCATGATGATCGACGCCCGGTTGGCCGGCACGCGCGAGAGCCCGTACTGCACCAGCATGTTGTTCGACGCGAGCAGGAAACCGAGCCCCAGCACGAGCCACGCCGCGGTGCCGAGATGCGCGCCCGTCGGCGGCGAGGGCATCGCTTCGAACAGCGACGCGCACGCGCCGAAAATCGCCGCGCCGCCGAAGATGGTCGCGGTGCGCATCTCCGGTTTCATCTGCGGCAACACGCGGCTTGTCTTGAGGATCAGGACGTTGCTCATCGCGAAGCCCATGCCGCCCGCGAGGCCCGCCCATTCGGCGAGGTTGCCCGGCAGCGGAATGCCGAGCTGCGGCGACCATAGCATCGTCATCGCGCCGGCCAGCGACAGCGCGGCAAGACCCGCGCCCGGCCAGGTCAGGCGCTCATGCAGGATGAAATGCGCGAACAGCGCGGTCCACGCGGGCGTCAGATAGAAGAGCAGCAGCACGCGCATCACCTGGCCGTGGATCGAGCCCCACACGAAGCCGAGATTCGTGATGCCCGCGGCGAGCGCAAGCGCCGGCAGCAGCCAGTGCCAGCGCACGGTCCGGATGGCCCGATGACGCACGAGCAGCACGAACAGGCAACCCGCGCCGCTCGTCAGCGCGCTCGCCGCCGTGCCGGTGACGCCGAGCGACGCCAGCATCCGCAACGGATACCAGATCACGCCCCACACCGACGCGCCCAGCATGATCGCGAGCGTCGGCCAGCCTGTGCGCAGCCAGTTCGTCATGGCGACGGGCTCCGCGAGAGCGTGGCGGCGATTCGCTCCACGGCGTTGCTGGTGTTGCTGGTTTTGCTCGCGTTACTGCTGTTGCTGGTGTGGAAAGCAGCGGTGTTTTCACGGCTGCGTTGCCTGGATGTCTGCCCGGCTCCTGCGTACATTGCTGCTCCTGCGGTGTTGCTGTTCGTGTTGCTGCGTGTCTTGTTGCTTGTGTTGTTGCTTGTGTTGCTGCTTGTATTGCTGCTCGTCGTTGTTTGCGTTGCTGCTCGCGTTACGGCCCGCGCCGTCCGCGCCGCGTCAGGCCCAAGCCCGCCCCACGCCACGCTATAATTCCCTGCTCGCCGCCGCCGTCCCGCCGCCACTTAGCGCGGCTCGACAGGACACCAGCGGAGGCGCATGCGCCGTCGCACCTCTTTCCGCGCTTTCTTCGATCAGGCCCGATCCGCCCAGTGAATCCGCTACTCGACTCCCTTCAGCCCTATCCGTTCGAAAAGCTGCGCGCGCTTTTCAAGGACGTCACGCCGGCCGCCGGCCTCGCGCATATCAGCTTCGGTATTGGCGAGCCCAAGCATCCGACGCCCGCGCTGATACGCGACGCGGTGATCGCCTCGCTCGGCGGCCTGTCCGCGTATCCGGCGACGCTCGGCTCGGCGCCGCTCCGCGAGTCGATCGCGACCTGGGTCACGCAGCGCTACAGCCTGCCGCCCGTCGATCCCGCGACTGAGGTGCTGCCGGTGTCGGGCTCGCGCGAGGCCCTGTTCGCGCTCGCGCAAACGGTCATCGACCCGAAGCGTAATGCAGAAGGCGAGCCTGCGATCGTACTCTGTCCGAACCCGTTCTACCAAATCTACGAAGGCGCCGCGATCCTCGCGGGCGCCGAGCCATACTTCGTGAATAGCGACCCGGCGCGCAACTTCGCGTGCGATTACTCGGCGGTGCCCGAAGCGATCTGGGCCCGCACGCAGTTGCTGTACGTGTGCTCACCCGGCAATCCGACGGGCGCTGTGCTGACGCTCGAAGACTGGCGTGAACTCTTCGCGCTGTCGGACCGTCACGGCTTCGTGATCGCCTCCGACGAGTGCTACTCCGAAATCTACTTCGACGAAGCCAACCCACCGCTCGGCGGCCTCGAAGCCGCGCACAAACTGGGCCGCGGCTACGAGCGGCTCGTGATGCTGTCGAGCCTCTCGAAGCGCTCGAACGTGCCGGGCATGCGCTCGGGTTTCGTCGCGGGCGACGCCGCCATCCTCAAGGACTTCCTGCTGTACCGCACGTACCACGGCGCGGCGTTGTCGACCGTGTATCAGAGCGCCAGCATCGCGGCCTGGAACGACGAGGCGCATGTGCGCGAGAACCGCGCGAAATACGTGCAGAAATTTTCGACGGTCACGCCGATGCTCGCCGAGGTGCTCGACGTGCGTCTGCCGGACGCCGCGTTCTATCTGTGGGCCGACGTCTCGCGCACCGGCCTCTCCGATACCGAGTTCGCCCAGCGTCTTTACGCCGACTATAATGTGACCGTTCTGCCGGGTTCGTTCCTCGCGCGCACCGCGCACGGCGTGAACCCAGGCCGCAATTTCGTGCGCATGGCGCTCGTCGCCGACGTCGACGAATGCACGCAGGGTGCGCAACGAATCGTCGATTTTTGCCGCGGGCTCGCGGGCTGACTGTCGTGCTGCCGCGTTTGCGCTTGCCGGCTTTGCGCTGCCGGCTTTGCGCGAACACTGCACACCGCCTCCCTTCTTCAGACTTCAACTCTTCATAAAGCACGCATATGTCGCAACAACTTCAGCAGATCATCGACACCGCCTGGGACAACCGCGCCGAGCTGTCGCCCAAGGCCGCTCCGGCCGACGTGCGCGAAGCCGTCGCCCACGCCATCGAGCAACTCGATAAGGGCGCGCTGCGCGTCGCCGAGAAGAAAGACGGCGACTGGGTCGTCAATCAATGGCTGAAGAAAGCCGTGCTGCTGTCGTTCCGCCTGGAAGACAATGCGCCGATGCCGGCCGGCGGCTACAGCCAGTTCTACGACAAGGTGCCGTCGAAGTTCGCGAACTACACCGCTGAAGACTTCGCGGCCGGCGGCTTTCGTGTCGTGCCGCCCGCCATCGCGCGCCGCGGCTCGTTCATCGCGAAAAACGTCGTGCTGATGCCGTCGTACACCAACATCGGCGCTTACGTCGACGAAGGCTCGATGGTCGATACGTGGGCCACCGTCGGTTCGTGCGCGCAGATCGGCAAGAACGTGCACCTGTCGGGCGGCGTGGGCATCGGCGGCGTGCTGGAGCCGCTGCAGGCGAACCCGGTCATCATCGAGGACAACTGCTTTATCGGCGCGCGCTCGGAAGTGGTGGAAGGCGTGATCGTCGAGGAAAACTCGGTCATTTCGATGGGCGTGTACCTCGGCCAGAGCACCAAGATTTACGACCGCGAAACCGGCGAAGTGTCGTATGGCCGCATTCCGGCGGGTTCGGTCGTGGTGGCGGGCAATCTGCCGTCGAAGGACGGTTCGCATAGCCTCTACTGCGCCGTGATCGTCAAGAAGGTCGACGCGAAGACACGCGCGAAGGTCGGCCTGAACGAGCTTCTGCGAGGCGACTGATGGCGCGCGGCACAAAAACTGTCGTCTACGGTATTCCGAATTGCGACACGGTGAAGAAAGCGCGCGTGTGGCTCGAGGAGCACGGCGTCGAGTTCGAGTTTCACGACTTCAAGAAGGCCGGCGTGACCGAGCCGCTCGTGCAGGACTGGCTGAAAGACGTGAAGCTCGACGCGCTGCTGAACCGTCGCGGCACCACATGGCGCGGCCTGTCCGACGACATGAAGGCCGCTGCCGACACGCAGCCGGGCGCGATCGCGTTGATGATCCACAAGCCGTCGGTGATCAAGCGGCCGGTGCTGGTGGTCAACGGCCGCGTCAAGTCGCTCGGTTTTTCCGCCGACGAATACGCGGCGTTGTTTGCGTAAGCGTAGCGTTGTTTATCTAAAAACGCGGTCCGCCGCGTTGCGTCAAAGCTGTTGCCGGCTGCGGTGCTTCACCGCCAGCCGGCATTTTTTCATTTCCAAGTGGCTTGTACTGAATCCATGTCCGGCACCCTCGCCCTTACCGAACAACTGATCGCGCGCGCCTCCGTCACGCCCGACGACCAGCATTGCCAGCGCCTTCTGATCGAGCGCCTGTCCGCGCTCGGCTTCGAGCACGAAACCATCGAATCGAACGGCGTGACGAATCTGTGGGCCGTGAAACGCGGCGTCGACGGCCGGGCGGGCAAGCTGCTCGCGTTTGCCGGTCATACGGACGTGGTGCCCACCGGCCCGCTCGATCAATGGCAATCGGCGCCGTTCCAACCGACGCATCGCGACGGCAAGCTGTACGGCCGGGGCGCAGCCGACATGAAAACGTCGATCGCCGGCTTCGTGGTGGCGAGCGAGGAATTCGTCGCGGCGCATCCTCAGCATCGCGGCTCGATCGCGTTCCTGATCACGAGCGACGAAGAAGGCCCCGCCACCGACGGCACCGTCAAAGTGGTCGAAGCGCTGCAGGCGCGCGGCGAACGCATGGACTACTGCATCGTCGGCGAACCGACTTCGAGCGCGCAGTTCGGCGACACGGTAAAGAACGGCCGGCGCGGCTCGATGTCGGGCAAACTCGTCGTCAAGGGCGTGCAAGGCCATATCGCGTATCCGCACCTGGCGAAAAACCCGGTCCATCTGCTCGCGCCCGCGCTGGCCGATCTCGTCGCCGAACGCTGGGACGACGGCAACCAGTACTTCCCGCCCACCACCTGGCAAGTGTCGAACATTCATAGCGGCACGGGCGCCACCAACGTGATTCCCGGCCACGCCGACATCATGTTCAACTTCCGCTTCTCGACGGCCAGCACGGTCGAAGGATTGCAGCAGCGTGTCCACGCGATCCTCGACCGGCACGGCCTCGAATACGATCTGCAATGGACGGTCAGCGGCCTGCCGTTTCTCACGCCGCACGGCGAACTGTCGAGCGCGCTGGCGAAAGCGATCAAGGACGAAACCGGCGTGAGCACCGAACTGTCGACCACGGGCGGCACGTCGGACGGCCGCTTCATCGCGCGCATCTGCCAACAGGTGGTCGAGTTCGGCCCGCTGAACGCCAGCATCCACAAGATCGACGAACATATCGAAGTTGCCCACATCGAGCCGCTCAAGAACGTGTATCGCCGCGTGCTCGAACAACTGATCGCTTAACCCTCGGCACATACGAGGGACATTCAAGGACTATTGCGATGACGCTGCCCTTTTCCACCGTCCGCGACCTGCTGCGTTTCGCGGTGTCGCGCTTCAACCAGGCCGGGCTGTCGTTCGGCCACGGCTCGGCCAACGCCTACGACGAAGCCGCCTACCTGGTGCTGCACACGCTGCATCTGCCGCTCGACCTGCTCGAGCCGTTCATGGACGCGCGTCTCTCGGCAGCCGAAATCGACGCCGTGCTCAACGTGATCGAGCGCCGCGCCAGCGAGCGCGTGCCGGCCGCGTACATCACGCAGGAAGCGTGGATGCACGGCTTTCGCTTTTACGTCGACGAGCGCGTGATCGTGCCGCGTTCGTTTATCGGCGAGCTGCTGCAGGACGGCCTGCAACCGTATGTGGAAGATCCCGAGCAGGTAAGCGCCGTGCTCGAACTGTGCACGGGTTCCGGGTGTCTCGCGATTCTCGCGGCGCACGCGTTTCCGAATGCCGACATCGACGCGGTGGACCTGTCCGCGCCGGCCCTCGAAGTCGCCGCGCGCAACGTGGCCGACTACAAGCTCGACGACCGCATCGCGCTCTTCGAAGGCGATCTTTATGCGCCGCTCGCGCAGCGCCGCTACGACGTGATCATCAGCAATCCGCCGTATGTGAACGCGGCGTCGATGCAGGAACTGCCCGCCGAGTACAAGCACGAGCCGGAAATGGCGCTTGCGGGCGGCGCGGACGGTATGGACATCGTGCGGCGAATCATTGCGGACGCACGCAACTGGCTGACCGAAGACGGCGTGCTCGTGATCGAGATCGGCAACGAGCGTCAGCATGTGGAAGCGGCGTTCGGCGGCCTGAACCTCGTCTGGCTGTCGACGAGCGCCGGCGACGACAACGTGTTCCTGATTCAGGCCGCGGATCTGCCTCTCTGATGTTGTGACGATGTTTTAGCGCCGAGCGGTGTGTGGGCGAGAGGCGCCTGCGCGCCGGTCGACGTTGGCTTGCCGCTTTTGCTGGGCTGCCCGCCGAAGCCAGCCAGCACGCGCGCCGCCGCGCGCACGCGCCGTCCACGGAAGCTCTAAGCCCGCCCCCGCCGTCGCCCCACACAAACCCCGCCCTCACCCCAACCGCCTCGCGTTCGGTAAGATGAGCGCCGTTGCCCGCGTTCCTCCGACGCCCCGGCACGGCATTTCGCTCAACCCTTCGCTCGCCTATGCAATTCGACCTGCTTCACGTCGGCACGCTGGTGGCCCTCGCGCACATACTCGGCGCGGTCGCGGCGTGTCACGCGATTCTCAATACCCGGACGTCGCAAGGCGCGATCGCGTGGGCCGTGTCGCTGGTCGCGATGCCGTATCTGACGCTCGTCCCTTATCTTTTCCTCGGGCGCAGCAAGTTCGCCGGCTATGCCGACGCCCGCCGCGTCGAGAACGAGCTGTTGCGCACGCACGCGCATCCTCCGCAGTGGGACAAGCTGGCTTCGTCGGTCGAACTGCCCGCGCACGCGCTGGGCGGCAGGCTCGTGCACTCGCTGACGCGCCTGGGCGGCATGCCGTTTCTGCCGGGCAATGCCGTGCGTACGCTGGTGAACGGCACGGCGACTTTCGAGGCCATTTTCGATGCCATCGAGCACGCGCGTCACTACATCATCGTGCAGTTCTTCATCGTCCGTGAAGACGCGCTCGGCGAGATGTTCAAGGAAGCGTTGATCGCGAAAGCGCGGCAAGGCGTGCGCGTCTATTTCCTCTACGACAGCATCGGCAGCTTCGATCTACCTCATCGTTACGTCGCGTCGTTGCGCGCGGGCGGCGTGGACACGCATCCGTTCGCGACCAATCGCCTGTTCGTCAACCGGCTGCAGCTGAACTTCCGCAATCACCGCAAAATCGTTTCCGTCGACGGCGAGCGCGCGTTTGTCGGCGGACACAACGTCGGCGTCGAGTATCTGGGCGCGAAGCCGCCGCTTTCGCCGTGGCGCGACACGCATATCGAAGTGCGCGGGCCGGCGGTCGCGAGCATCCAGTTCGTGTTCACCGAGGACTGGTACTGGGCCACGCAGCAATTGCCGCAACTCGATGTGCCGCCGATGCCGGCGGGCTCCACGAACGCGTCGCTCCCCGCAAGCTCAACGCCCGCCGCCAACCACGACATGCACTGCCTGGTTGTGCCGAGCGGCCCCGCCGACAAGCAGGAAACCTGCTCGCTGTTTTTCGTCGAAGCGATCAACGCGGCGCGCGAGCGCATCTGGATCACGACGCCCTACCTCATTCCCGACGAAGCCGTGTTCTCCGCATTGCGGCTCGCCGCGCTGCGCGGCGTCGACGTGCGCATCATGATTCCGAGCCGGCGCGATCACGTCGTGGTGTTCGAAGCGTCGAAGTTGTACGCGTACGATTCGCTGCGCGCGGGCATCCGCATCTTTCGTTATCAACCCGGCTTTCTGCACCAGAAGGTCGTGCTGATCGACACGGTGGCCGCCGCAGTGGGCAGCGCCAACCTCGACAACCGTTCGTTCCGGCTCAACTTCGAGATCATGGTCGTGACCGTCGATCAGTCATTCGCGAAAGAAGTCGAAGCCATGCTGCTCGACGACTTCGCGCAATCGCGCGAGATCGACCGCAACGAGTATCGCCAGGCGAGCGCGGTGCGGCGCGTACTCATGCACGTGGCCCGGCTGTTCTCGCCGATTCTCTAAAACCCCGCCACGCGCCGCCGGTTTCACAGCAGCTTTTCGATGTCCTCGGTAATCGTCTCCGGCTTGGTCAGCGGCGCATAGCGCTTGACCACGTTGCCGTCGCGGCCGATCAGAAATTTCGTGAAATTCCACTTGATGCCTTCGAGGCCGAGCAGCCCCGGCGCCTCGCCCGTCAGATACCGGAACAGCGGATGCGCATTCGCGCCGTTCACGTCGATCTTGTCGAACATCGGGAACGTCACGCCGTAGTTCTTCTCGCAAAAGCTGCCGATCTGCGCGGCGTCGCCCGGTTCCTGCTTGCCGAACTGATTGCATGGAAAGCCCAGCACCGTGAGCCCGCGCGCCGCGTAGCCGTCATAGAGCTTCTGCAAGCCCGCGTATTGCGGCGTGAACCCGCATTCGCTCGCCGTATTGACGATCAGCAGCACCTTGCCTTCGTACTGCGCGAGGCTCACTTCCTCGCCGCCTAGCGTGCGGGCCGTAAAAGAATAAATCGATGTCATATGCTCTCCCCACGAAAGCCGTCAGTCTATGTCAAAAGCGCGGCCGATACAGTCGGCCGAATGGCCGATGCCGGCTAAGGTCCCGGTGTCATCCCCGGCAGTCTAAAATAGCGTTTTTCTTCAGCCGGCCTCTTCGTGATCCGCTTTAACCAGTTCAGCCTCGCGCGCGGCACCAAGCCGCTCTTCGACAACACCACGTTCACGCTCAATCCCGGCGAAAAGGCCGGCCTCGTGGGCGCAAACGGCGCGGGCAAGTCGACGCTGTTTGCCGTGCTGCTCGGCGAACTGCACGCGGACGGCGGCGATTTTTCGATCCCGCCCACGTGGCAGATCGCGCACGTCGCGCAGGAAACGCCCGCTGCCGACAAGACCGCACTCGCCTATACGCTCGACGGCGACGCCGCATTGCGCGCGATCGAAGCACGCATTGCCGCCGCCTCCGCCGCGCACGACGGCGCGGCCGAAGCCGAAGCCCACGCAGCCTTTGCGGACGCCGACGGCTACACGGCGCCCGCGCGCGCCGAAGCCTTGCTGCTCGGTCTCGGCTTCACGCTCGAGCAGACGCGCGAGCCGGTCAGCAGCTTCTCGGGCGGCTGGCGCATGCGCCTGAATCTCGCGCAGGCGCTGATGTGCCGGTCGGACTTGCTGCTGCTCGACGAACCGACCAACCACCTGGACCTCGACGCAATCGTCTGGCTCGAGGAGTGGCTGCATCGCCATCCGGGCACGCTGATCGTGATCTCGCACGACCGCGAATTTCTCGACTCCGTCTGCAACGTCACGCTGCATCTCGAACAGCAGCAGATCAAGCGTTACGGCGGCAACTACTCGCAATTCGAAGTGCTGCGCGCGCAGCAGATCGCGCTGCAACAGAATGCGTACGAGAAGCAGCAGCGCACGGTCGCGCATCTGCAGAGCTACATCAACCGTTTCAAGGCGCAGGCCACCAAGGCGCGTCAGGCGCAAAGCCGCGTGAAGGCGCTCGAAAAGATGGAACTGATCGCGCCGGCGCACGCCACGTCGCCGTTCACGTTCGAATTCCGCACGCCCGATTCCGCGCCGAATCCGATGATGGTGATGGAAGACGTGCGCTGCGGCTATCACAGCGAGGACGGCGCGGAGATTCCGATCGTCGAGCGTGTGATGCTGTCTATCCAGAACGGTCAGCGCATCGGCCTGCTCGGCGCGAACGGCCAGGGCAAGTCCACGCTGATCAAGACGCTGGCCGGCACGCTTGCGCCGCTCGGCGGGCATGTGCGCGAAGGCAAGGGTTTGCGCATCGGCTATTTCGCGCAGCATCAGCTCGAAACGCTGCGTGCCGACGACACGCCGTTGCAGCACCTCGCGCGTCTCGCGCCCGACACACGCGAACAGGAATTGCGCGACTTCCTCGGCAGCTTCAATTTTTCCGGCGAAATGGCGACGTCGAAAATCGCGCCCTTCTCCGGTGGCGAAAAGGCGCGGCTCGCGCTTGCGCTGATCATCTGGCAAAAGCCGAACCTGCTCCTGCTCGACGAGCCGACCAATCACCTGGATCTGGAGACGCGGCATGCGTTGACGATGGCGCTCGCGCAGTTCGAAGGCACGCTCATTCTCGTCTCGCACGACCGGCATTTGCTGCGCGCCACGACCGATCAGTTCATGCTGGTCGCGAAGCACCGTCTGCAGGAATTCGACGGCGATCTCGACGATTACCGCGACTGGCTCTTGCAGCACGCAGCGGAGCAGCGCGCTGCGTTGAAGGCGGGGAATGCGGCAAACGGCGTGTCCAACGGTGGCTCGAACGGCACCGACAACGGCGCGGACGGCGGCGTGAATCGCAAGGAGCAACGCAGGCTCGAAGCGGAAACGCGTCAGAAGCTCGCGCATCTGAAAAAGCCGCTGCAAAGCCGCATCACGAAGATCGAGAAGGAAATGGACGCGCTCAACGCGGAGAAGGCGACGCTCGACGCGTTCGTCGCCGATCCGGCCAGTTACGAGCCCGCTCAGAAGAGCAAGCTGACGGACGCGATCCGCCGTCAGGCAGATGTGAACGCACGCCTCGAGGCGCTCGAAGCCGAGTGGCTCGAGACACACGAGGAACTCGAACAAATCGGTTAGCGGAACGCTCGCTGCGATCCGCGCCGGCATCGACGAGAGGTTGGCTTTGTCATCTGCGACGTCTTCCGCTGCATCTGCTGCATCTGCTTCGTCTTTCGGCGAGTCCGCGCCGGCCGACGCCGCGCCACCGCCTCTAAAGGGCCTGCGCGTGCTCGACCTCACGCGCCTGCTCCCCGGCCCCGTTGCCGCTTTGCGGCTTGCGGAACTCGGCGCCGACGTGCTGAAGATCGAAGCGCCCGGCGCCGGCGACCCTACCCGCACGATGATGCAGTCGTCGAGCGACCGCGTAGCCGGGCGGCCCGGCGCGTTCTACCGGCTCGTCAATCGCGGCAAGCGCGAGACGCGTCTCGACCTCAAATCCGAAGCGGGACGCAATGTGCTGCGCGCGCTCGCGTCCGAGGCGGACGTGCTGATCGAAAGCTTCCGGCCGGGCGTGATGGACCGGCTCGGCGTCGGCTACGCGACGCTGCGCGCGGCCAATCCGCGGTTGGTGTACTGCGCGATTAGCGGCTACGGCGCACGCGGACCATTCGCCGATCGCGCCGGGCACGACCTGAACTACATCGGCTACGCGGGTGTGCTGGATCAACTCCAGAGTCGCGACGGCACGCCTATCGTGCCCAACTTTCAGATCGCCGATCTGCTTGGCGGCGCGCTTAGCGCGGTCACGCAGATTCTCGCCGCGTTGTGGCAGGTGTCGCGCGGCGGCGAGGGCCGCTTTGTCGACGTTTCCATGACGCACGCCACGCATGCGCATAACGTGGTCGCGCAAGTTGCGCTTGCCAATGAGAATGCCGCGGCAAACATAGCGGCAAGCGCAGCGGGAAACATGGCGGCAAGCGCAGCGCGACAGGCGCCGGAAGAAACACGCGCGGGTTCGGGTCTGCTGAACGGCGGCGTGCCCTGCTACAACCTCTACCGCACGCTGGACGGCCGCTGGCTCGCGGTCGGCGCGCTCGAACTGAAGTTCTGGGAGAGCTTGTGCATGGCGCTCGATCGCCCCGAGTGGGCCACGCGTCACTGGAGCCTGGGTCAGGCGATTGGCGGACCGGACGCCGCCGCGCTCACGCAGGAGCTTGCTGACGTGTTCGGCTCGCGCGCACTCGATGAATGGGTCGCGCTGCTCGAGCCGCTGGATTGCTGCGTCTCGCCTGTACTGACGGCGGCGGAAGCGGCGCGGCATGTGCTGTTTGATCCGCGGGCGTATGAAACGCAGGAAGCGGATCAAGCGCATGAGCCGAACCACGAGCTCGACGCGTTCGGTCAGCGCAACAAGGAAAGCGAAGGCTAAAGCGCCCTTCGCTCCTCATCCCAACCCGAGGACGCCGCCGACAACTACCGCCGCGCCACCGTCTGCCGCGGCAACGTCTGACGCGGCGTCTTTTCATCGTCGTAAAGCAGATGCTTGCGGCCTTCCACGTGGCGATTGATGGTGGCGCGCACGTCGGCGGCGGTGGCGTCGCCCGCTACCACGCGGCGTGAAATCTGTCCGGTCCGGTCGATCCACTCGACAATCCGGCAAGCGCCGCCCCACGGTTGCTGAATGGGCGCGGAGACCCGGCAACCGCGCACCTGTATCGGCCGCTCGGCTACGGTTTCATGTGACTGTTTCAAGGCGCGATCCTTTTTCCGGCATCGAAGGGATGCAATACCCTGGCAGCTTAAGGAAAAAGGAAGGGCTTGTTGGTTACAGCCAACCTGGAGATATTTACCGCGCATTACGGCCGGCGCCGCGCGCGCCCTGGTCGCGGCACCGGCGAAACGCCCGTCTACTCGAGCGTGCGGACGCGGTCGATTGCCTGTTCGATACGCTCGACCGCAACGACCTGTAAGCCTTCTATCGGCTGCTTGGGCGCATTGGCCTTCGGAATCACGGCTACCGAAAAGCCGAGCTTGGCCGCTTCCTTCAGACGTTCCTGACCACGCGGCGACGGCCGGATTTCGCCGGCGAGGCCGACTTCGCCGAACACCACGAGACCTTTGGGCAGCGGCTTGTTACGCATCGACGAATGAATCGCGAGCAGCACCGCGAGGTCAGCGGCCGGCTCGGTGATCTTCACGCCGCCCACCGCGTTCAGGAACACGTCCTGATCGAAACACGCAATGCCCGCATGCCGATGCAGCACCGCGAGCAGCATCGCGAGACGATTCTGTTCGAGGCCGACCGCGAGACGCCGCGGATTCGGCGCATTGGCGGCATCGACGAGCGCCTGCACTTCCACCAGCAGCGGCCGCGTGCCTTCCTGCGTCACCAGCACGCACGAGCCCGGCACCGACTGTTCATGCTGCGACAGAAAAAGCGCCGACGGATTGGCGACGCCGCGCAAACCGCGCTCGGTCATCGCGAACACGCCAAGCTCGTTGACCGCGCCGAAGCGGTTCTTGATCGCGCGCACGAGGCGAAACGACGAATGCGTGTCGCCCTCGAAGTACAGCACCGTATCGACGATATGTTCCAGCACGCGCGGCCCCGCGAGCGCGCCCTCTTTCGTGACGTGGCCGACCATGATGATCGTGGTGCCCGACTGCTTCGCGATGCGCGTCAATTGCGCCGCGCACTCGCGCACCTGGGCGACGGAACCGGGCGCGGACGTGAGCGCGTCCGAGTACACGGTCTGGATCGAATCGATGACGGCGACATCGGGCCGCTGGTCGGCAATCGTCGCCTGAATTTTTTCCAGTTGGATTTCGGCGAGCAATTGCAGCTCGCTTGCCTTCGACCCCGGTTCGAGCAGCGACAATCGTTGCGCGCGCAACGCAATTTGCGCAGCCGATTCCTCGCCGCTGATGTAGAGCGCGCGCTTGTCGGCGGCAATTTCAGCGAGCGACTGCAGCAACAGCGTCGATTTGCCGATGCCCGGATCGCCGCCGATCAACACCACGCCGCCCGGCACCAGACCGCCGCCGAGCACGCGGTCGAATTCGCCGACGCCGGTGGTGAAACGCGGCACGTCGGACGCTTCGATGTCGGCCAGACGCCGCACCGGCGCGCTCTTCGCGAGCGACTGGAAACGATGTGTGGAAGGTGCTTCCGCAACCGATTCGACCAGTGTGTTCCAGGCCTGGCATGACGGGCATTGTCCTGCCCATTTCGGCGATTGACCGCCGCATTCACTGCATACGTACAACGTTTTTGCTTTTGCCACGCGTTCCTGCCCGAGTTGCGGTTGTTCTAATGTTGCTTGGTTGTTGTTTGCCGTTGCCTACGTCATTCCGCGCGCACCGGAACGCGTGGCGCGACCGCGCACATCAGCTCATAACCGATCGTGCCGCACGCGCGCGCCACATCGTCGATGGGCAACGACGCGCCCCACAATTCGACGCGCGAGCCGACGTTCGCCGTGGGAACCGGCGTGAGGTCGACGGTCAGCATGTCCATCGAAACGCGTCCGACGATCCGCGTGCGCACGCCGTCCACGATCACCGGCGTGCCTTCGGGCGCGACCCGCGGATAGCCGTCCGCATAGCCGCACGCGACCACGCCAATGCGCATTGGCCCGCGCGCCTTGAAGAGCGAGCCGTAGCCGACGGTCTGACCTTCCGCGATGTTTTGCACGGCGATCAGTTCCGACGCGAGCGTCATGGCCGGCTGCAAGCCCGTGCCCTGGATCGCCGCGGACACGCCCGAAGGCGACGCGCCGTACAGAATGATGCCCGGCCGCACCCAGTCGAAATGCGATTGCGGATGCCAGAGCGTCGCAGCGGAATTAGCGAGGCTGCGCGCGCCGGCGATGCCTTGCGCGCCGCGCTCGAACGCTTCCATCTGGTGAGCCACGCCGCGCTCGCTGTCGGCGTCGGAGAAATGGGTCATTAGCGTGATCTGGCCGACGCCCTGGCAGGCGCGCGCCCGCTCCCACGCCGCGCGGAATTTTTCCGGCGTGTAGCCGAGCCGGTTCATGCCGCTGTTCATCTTCAACTGGATGTTGACGGGCTTGGAGAGCCGCGCCATTTCCAGCATGCGCAACTGCTCGTCCGAATGCAGCGCCGTGGTGAGGCTATAGCGGTCGATGACGTCGATGTCCGTCGGACGGAAAAAGCCTTCGAGCAAAAGAATCGGGCCGGCCCAGCCCAATTCACGCAACTTCACGGCTTCTTCGAGGTCCAGCAACCCAAAGCCGTCGGTTGCCCGCAAACCTGGAAAAGCGCGCGCGAGGCCGTGCCCGTAGGCGTTGGCCTTGACGACCGCCCAGATCTTCGATTTAGGCGCATAGCGGCGCGCGACGGCAAGGTTATTGGCAAGGGCGGACGTGTGAATCGTGGCTGAGAGGGGGCGCGGCATGGAATATTTTCGTAAAGACGCTTGCGAATCAGCGGCTTACAGGGCGTTTTCAACGCGCGGCAGCCCGCTGGGCGGTGCGATCAAGGATTCTGCTAGTCTGAATGCAGCTATTTTCATGATATAAAGCCGTGCGCACAACCCATTTCGAACGGCATAAGCCCGGACGCATAACAAACGGCCGGGGCGGACAGACCGCAGCGAGGACAGCATCGCATCAGATGAAAAAAGGTTTTTACACCATCATGGCCGCGCAGTTTTTTTCGTCGCTGGCCGACAATGCGCTTCTGATCGCCGCTATCGCACTGCTGAAAGATCTTCACGCTCCGAACTGGATGACGCCGCTACTCAAGCTGTTCTTTGTGCTGTCGTACGTCGTTCTTGCCGCCTTCGTGGGCGCCTTCGCCGATTCCCGTCCGAAAGGACGCGTGATGTTCATCACGAACACGATCAAGGTGCTCGGCTGCATCACGATGCTGGTCGGCGCGCATCCGCTTATTGCCTACGGTATTGTCGGTTTCGGCGCGGCGGCGTATTCGCCGGCCAAATACGGCATTCTCACGGAACTGCTGCCGCCTGACCGCCTCGTTGCCGCCAATGGATGGATCGAAGGCACCACGGTCGGCTCGATCATTCTCGGCACCGTGCTCGGCGGCGCGCTGATCAGTCCGCATATCGCGGCGCCCATTCTGCGCCACCACATTCCCACGGTGAACACGCCCGCCGAAGCGGCGATGCTCGTGATCATGGTGATCTATGTGATCGCGGCGCTCTTCAATCTGCGGATTCCCGATACCGGCGCGCGCTATCCGAAGCAGCAGCACGGTCCGATCAAGCTCGTGACCGATTTCGCCGACTGCTTCGTCGTGCTGTGGCGCGACAAGCTCGGGCAGATTTCGCTGGCCGTCACCACGCTTTTCTGGGGCGCGGGCGCGACGCTGCAATTCATCGTGCTGAAGTGGGCGGAAGTGTCGCTCGGCATGTCGCTCTCCGAAGCCGCGATTTTGCAGGCGGTAGTGGCCGTCGGCGTCGCGGCCGGCGCGATCTTCGCGGCTTCGCGCGTGCCGCTCAAAAAGTCGCTGTCGGTGCTGCCGGTCGGCATCATGATGGGCATTGCCGTGATGCTGATGGCGTTCTACACGCGCCACCTGTTCCCCGCTCACTGGGGGCTGTACTTCGGCCGCATGCATGTGCCCGGCTATCTGATCTTCGCGTACATTTTCCTGATGATCGTGGGCGGCCTGTCGGGCTTCTTTGTCGTGCCGATGAATGCGCTGCTCCAGCATCGCGGCCACGTGCTGCTGTCGGCCGGTCATTCCATCGCCGTGCAGAACTTCAACGAAAATCTCTCCGTGCTTGTCATGCTGTGCCTGTACGCGGTGCTCGTCTGGCTCGACGTGCCGGTCGCGGCGGTGATCGTGCTGTTCGGCACCTTCGTCTGCGTGATGATGTGGCTCGTCATGCGGCGTCACCAGGCGAATCAGCGCGCGTTCGACTCGGTCGCGCTGATCGGCGAAGTCAAGCACTGAACCACGCGCGCGGCCCGGTTGTCGGGCCGCCCACCGTCAACCGTCCTCGCGGCTTTACGCTGCTGTGCCAGTCCGCTTTGCCATGACCCAATCGATTCCCAATGTGCTGACGATCGCCGGTTCCGACTCGGGCGGCGGCGCCGGCATTCAGGCCGATCTGAAAGCCTTCTCCGCGCTCGGCGCTTACGGCGCGAGCGTGATCACCGCGCTGACCGCGCAGAACACGCGCGGCGTCACCGCGATTCACGCGCCGGACGCGGGCTTCGTCAGCGCGCAACTCGACGCGGTGTTCGACGACATCCGCATCGACGCCGTGAAGATCGGCATGCTGGCCAATGCGTCGATCGTGCGCGCCGTCGCCGACGCGTTGCGCCGGCACAAGCCCGCGCACATCGTGCTCGATACCGTGATGATCTCGAAGAGCAACCATGCGCTGCTGCTGCCCGACGCGGTCGCGGCCTTGCGCGACGAACTGCTGCCGCTTGCCGATCTGCTGACGCCCAATCTGCCCGAAGCCGCGGCGCTGCTCGGCGGCGCGCAAGCCGCTGCCGACGAAGCCGCGATGCTCGAACAAGGCGAAGCGCTGCGCGCGCTCGGCGCCCGCGCGGTGCTGATGAAGGGCGGCCACCTGAGCGCCGCCGACAGTCCCGACTGGCTGGTGCAGGACAGCGGGACGCTGCGGCTGGGCGGTCCGCGCGTACCGGTGAAGAACACGCACGGCACGGGCTGCACGTTGTCGTCGGCGATTGCAGCGCTGATCCCGCAACGCGGCGATCTGGCGAGCGCGGTCGCGGATGCGAAGGAATATCTGACCGGCGCATTGCAGGCGAGCGATCGCCTCGACGTCGGCAGCGGCGTCGGGCCGGTGCATCATTTCTATCGATGGTGGTAACGCGGCGCGCCTACTGCTACTGCTGCCGTGCGTAGTCCCTCGCCCGCTGCGGCCAATCGTCGGGCACGATGAAACCGCGACTGCGTTCGAGCAGATTGCCCGTCGTGTCTTCGTCGAATGCGGCGACCATCGTCGGAACGTGTTGCTGCGAGGTTTGAGCCGCGAGCGTTTGTGCATCGACGAAGGGCGTGCCGGCCGTGTGTTGTTCGTCCACACGATAGCGGCGCGGCGCCAGCCATTCGAGACGCGGCAACGTGCGCCAATGCTGGCCATGCGCCGACGCGAACCGCAGCCACTCGCCATGCGTCACCCACCAGCCGCGGCCATGCGCGGGATCGAGTTCGACGGGATCGGCCGGCGTCTCGCCGTGTCCGTGCCGATAGAACAGCCAGCCCTTGATGAACATTTCCGGCGTCCACAAGCCCGGATAACCGGCCGACGCAAAGTCTTCACGCGCGCTCAACAGCAATTGATGGCCGAGCAGATGGGCGAGCTTCAGATCGAAGCGGTCTTTCAGATTTGGGCCGACATAGTCCGATAGCTCTGACGCGTGGTGCGTGCCGGAATGGCCCGCATGCAGATAGCACTTCACCGCGAGTTCCCAGTGAAGCCGCGCGCCTTCTTGCGTTTCGAGCAGAAAATCGCATTCGCCAAGCGTGACGCCCGCGCGCCGCAACGGCACACCGGCCGCGACGAGCCGCGCCGCCGGTCCGTGCTGCAGAAACCAGCCCAGCAGACGTTCGGCGTAGCGGCCAAGCCGCGTGATGCGCGTCGCCGCGAGATCGCGATGCAAGGGTTCGGGCGCGGCGTCGAGCGAGCGCAGAAAGTCGAGCGTTTCGGCGAGTTCCTGCGGCGTATGAAAAAGCGTGGCCAACTCGCCTGCCGGCGGTTGCGGACGCAACAAATCGGCGCTCAGAAGCAGCCACGCGAGATCGCGCACTGCGGGGTCATGCAACGCGTCGAGCAAGGCGCGAAGCATCGCCGCGTCGGCGCGCGGCGCGTCAGGCCGGGCCGCGTCAGGCCGGGGCGCCGACGATGGGTCGACCGTCACTGGCTCGCCGTATTCGACGACTCGCCGCCCGCCTCGCGCCACGTATCGCGCGCGAGACATAGATCGGCCCACGCCTTGGCTTTGTCGGGCAGGCTGCGCAGCAGATAGGCCGGGTGATACGTGACGATCACCGGCACGCCCTCGTATTCGTGGACGCGGCCGCGCAGCGACGAAATGCTCGCATCCGTCTTGAGCAGGCTTTGCGCGGCGAAGCGGCCGAGCGCGACAATCAGCTTCGGCTTGACGAGCGCGACTTGGCGTTGCAGATACGGCTCGCAGCGCGCGACTTCGTCGGGCTCGGGATTCCGGTTGCCAGGCGGCCGACACTTGATGACGTTCGCGATATAGACGTGGCTGTCGCGCGCGAGCGTCAGCGAACGCAGCATGTTGTCGAGCAGCTTGCCGGCCTGGCCGACGAACGGTTCGCCCACGCGGTCCTCGTTTTCGCCTGGCGCTTCGCCGATCAGCATCCAGTCCGCGTTCCGATCGCCGACGCCGAATACGGTCTTCGTGCGTTTCTCGCACAGCCGGCAGCGCTCGCAAGTCGAGACGCGCTCGCTCAGTGCGTCCCAGTCGAGCGTGTCGATTGCGGGCAGCGCCGGTATGGCGGCGTCGGCCTCGGCGTCTCCCGGCGGATGCAGCGGCAGATCGTCGAACCACGCGAAACCGTCGTCGGGCGGGGCGTCGAAAGAAGACGGCTCGGATGGGCGCGACGGCTGGGCCACGGCCGGCTCATCGCTTGCGGCGATGGAAGGCCCGCGCTCCGGCTCAGGCGTGCGCAACGGTTGCGCCGTTCGCGGATCGCCGCCGTCGGCTGCCGGTTGCACGCGTTGCTGCTGCCGCGCTTGCGACGCAGGCGGCGTACCAAGGCCGCCAAGCTCCGCGCCCTGCTCCGCGCTCTCGGCGAAGCGCGTGGACTCGGCGGCGCGCCCGGCCGGCTCTGCGCTCTGCGACTGCTCGCGCGGCAGCGCTGCCGCTCGTGGCGTCTGAACGCCGTCAGCACGCGGTCCGGTTTCAACCGACGTTCGCGCGTGGACCGCATCGTCGGCCCGTGTGCCCTGCGGCTCGTCGCTCAGCCCGGCAGCCGCTTCCTGCACCGCGCCCATGCCGCGACGCACCCAGCGCGGCGCGAGTCCGAATTCTTCCAATACCGATTCATGCAGCGCCATCCGCGCCCTCCCTGACAAACGATAAACGCATCACGATGGCGTCCTCCCGGCTGCGATGCCGCGCCGGATAATAGTTTTTGCGCCGGCCAATCGACGTAAAGCCGAAGCGCTCATAAAGCCGGATCGCGCGATGGTTCGACGGCCGCACTTCGAGCAGCAGTCCGTCGAGCTTTTCGGCGCGCGTGATGCGCACCGCTTCGCGCAGCAGCGTGAGCCCGGCGCCCGCGCCTTGCGCATCGGGCGCGACGCACAGATTGAGCAAATGCATTTCGTCGACGACGGGCATCAGCACGCAATAGCCAATCAACGTGCCGGTGACGTGCCGCAGACAGATGCCGAAATAGCCGTTGCGCAGCGAGTCGCCGAAGTTACCGCGGCTCCACGGAAATTCATAGGCGAGCTTTTCGATGGCGGCCACTTCGTCCAGATCGCCTTCGGTCATCGGCGACATGTAGCGATCCGCCAGCAGCACGCCGCTCATGGCCGGCCCTCGCGCAACGGGGTGTCCTCCGCACCGTTCGGGCGCTCCGCGAGCGCCGCCGCCTGCTCCGCTTTCGCGGCTTTTTCGGCGATGCGCTCCGCCGTGGTCTGCGCGACCTTGTTGCGCACGTACTCGGGCGCGGCCTGGTCGGCGGGCACCGTGCGTCCCGCGTGGAACGCCCGCAGCGCGGCGTAGGCGAGCGGCAACGCATGCGGCAGCGCGTCGTGATCGACGGTTCGGGCGGCGGACGCGGCCGGCAGACGCGCGCCGAAAGCCGCGGCGGCGTTGCCCGCGAGCGTGAACGGCTCGTCGGGCACGACAAGCTGCTGAGGCGTGTCGAGCGACGCTTGCTGCAAGACGCGCCACTCGCCTTGTGCTTCGTCCCACGCGTAATCGGCCCAGTAAATCTCGTCCATGCGGGCGTCGAGCGCGGCCAGCACGCGCGTCGCGGCCGGATCGCGGCGCCGGGCGCTTTCCGCGCAAACGAGCAAGGTGCTGATCGGCACGACCGGCAGATCGAGGCCGAACGCGAGTCCCTGTGCGACGCCGGTCGCGGTGCGAAGTCCGGTGAAAGAGCCGGGGCCGGAGCCGAATGCGATCGCGTTGCAATCGGCGAGCGTCAGGCCGGCTTCGTCGAAAAGTTCGCGGATTGCGGGCAGAAGCCGCGTGCTGGACACGGCGCCGGTCTGCTCGTGGCGGACCCACGCGCGCGGCCCGGTTTGCACGTGGCCGGCGGCGTCGACGGCGACGGACAACAGCGCGACCGAGCAGAATTCGGTGGAGGTATCGAGGGCAAGAAGCACGGTCTGAGTCATGGACGGTATTGTAATCGGCACGGCGCGCGCGGATGCGGTTTGGGCCCGCATCCGGTTGCCCGTTTGCCGATCAGCGATCGCCGGCGTTTGGAATAAGCCCTCGGCCACGCCGCGGCATGCAATTGTTATGATCGTCGGCCACCCGATCACCGCGCCGGAGCGCATCAAGATGACGAACCTCGACACGCAGTTCACCCAGGCCCAGGAAGACGTCAAGCAACTGCCCGAACGCCCGGGCAACCTCACGCTGCTGCGCCTCTATGCGCTCTTCAAGCAGGCCAGCGAAGGCGACGTGCAGGGCGACAAGCCGGGCTTTACCGACATCGTCGGCAAATACAAGTACGACGCGTGGGCCGCGCTCAAGGGCACAGCGCAGGACGCAGCCAAGCAGCAATACGTGGAACTCGTGGAATCGCTGAAGAGCGGCGCCTCGGCCTGACACGCGTGCGGGCGGGAATCCGGCTGGAAATTCGGCCATAAGCGCAGCCATAAAGCGGCCGAAACACGCGCCCCAACGCACCGCAGCGCCGGGCGGCGCCGCAACTTTCGCGCTAGGAAATATCCTAACAGTGGCGCAGTGCAACAAATACCTATACAATGCTGCCTGCGCTTCACTGCTTTGCCCGGCTTTCTCAAGCGGCCTTTGCGGCGCAGCGCCTCGTAGCGTTTAGCTCCAATCCAGTTTAGAACCTGTCCCCTCCTGCCTAGCCCCCTACGGGCGATCATGTCCCAGGCTGGCGGCAAGCCAATGTTGGCGTGTCGCATCCGATACAGCTTCTAACGAAAAACTCGCCCTCCATTGGTGCGAGTTGCCCCCGTTTTTCGATTTGCTCGCTGCTTCTTTGCTCGCTGAATCCGACGACTTGGGTATGCCGATTGGCGCCGACGTTTTAATTCCCTGTGTTTTAAGGATTCTCATGACTTCGAGCAATACCCCCAGCAGCCCGTTGAACGCCATCGCCGACCAGGCCCTCGGTTTCGCCGACGCACCCGCGCAAGCCGCAGCACCCGCTGTTGCCGCTGCCGCGCCTGCCGTCGCCGCTGAAGCCGCCGCCCCCGCCGGCCCGTCGTTCGCGTCGCTCGGCCTGTCCGCGGATGTCGTCTCCGCGCTGACCGCCGCTGGCTATCAGAACCCGACGCCGGTTCAGCAACGCGCAGTGCCCGCCGCCATCGCCGGCCGCGACCTGATGGTCTCGAGCCCGACCGGTTCGGGCAAGACCGCCGCGTTCATGCTGCCCGCCATCGAACGTTTCTCGCAATTGCAAAAGGCGCAAGCCAGCCAGCCGCGCGAGCCGCGTCCGGCCGACGGCGCCCGCAACACGCGCCGTCCGCAACCGGTTGCACGTCCGACCATGCTGGTTCTGACGCCGACCCGCGAACTCGCGATGCAGGTCACCACCGCCGCCGCCACGTACGGCAAGCACCTCAAGCGCCTGCGCACCGTCAGCATTCTCGGCGGCGTCGCTTATGGTCAGCAATTGATGCTGCTGGCAAAGAACCCGGAAATCCTGGTTGCCACGCCGGGTCGTCTGATCGACCACCTGGAACGCGGCCGTATCGACCTGTCGCAACTGCAGATTCTCGTGCTCGACGAAGCTGACCGCATGCTTGACATGGGCTTCATCGAAGACATCGAAACGATCGTCGCCGCTACGCCGGCTACGCGTCAGACGATGCTGTTCTCGGCCACGCTCGACGGCAAGATCGGTTCGCTGACGGGCCGTCTGTTGAAAGATCCGGAGCGTATCGAGATCGTTCAGCGCCTGGAACAACGCACGAACATCGCGCAAACCGTCCATTACGTGGACGACCGCGATCACAAGGACCGTCTGCTCGACCATCTGCTGCGTGACGAAGGCCTCGATCAGGCCATCGTCTTCACGGCAACCAAGATGGACGCCGATCAACTGGCCGGACGTCTCGCCGACGCCGGTTTCGAATCGGCCGCACTGCACGGCGACCTGCCGCAAGGCGCGCGTAACCGCACGATCAAGGCATTGCGCGAGCGTCGCGTGCGCGTGCTGGTCGCAACGGACGTCGCCGCTCGCGGCATCGACATTCCGGGCATCACGCACGTGTTCAACTACGACTTGCCGAAGTTCGCCGAAGACTACGTGCATCGTATCGGCCGTACTGGCCGCGCCGGTCGCTCGGGCATCGCGGTGAGCCTCGTGCATCATGCCGAACAGGGCGCGCTCAAGCGCATCGAGCGCTTCGTGCGCACGCCGCTGCCGGTGAACGTTGTCGTAGGCTTCGAGCCGCGCAAGTCGGCTCCGTCGGGTAACGGCCGTCCTGGCTTTGGCGGCCGCGGCCGTCCGGGCGGCGGCAATAGCGGCGGCCGTCGCTTCGGCAGCGGCTCGGGCAAGCCGGCCGGCAGCGCAGGCAGCTCGCGCAGCGGCAGCGGCAATGGCAGCGGTTGGGCCGGCAAGCCGGCAGGCAGCGGTTCGCGCGAAGGCTACGGCGGCTCGCGTGACGGCGGGTACGGCGCACGCCGCAGCGACGGTCCGCGTACCGCGCGTCGCGGCAGCTAACGTACGCAGCGCTACGCTCTGCGTAGCAATGAGTTGAATGACCCCGACAGCGCTTCATCGTCGGCTGGTCGACAGAAAAACCGGTGCCCAGGCACCGGTTTTTTTTCGCCTGCGACGCATCGCCGCCTAAATTTCACAATGTGGAAAAATTTTTTGCGTCGTAAAAAATCGTGCTGCACGGCACAACGACGGGCATTGCAGCAGGGAAAATAACGTTTCTTAATGCGGAACGTCGAAGATAACCCACTGATTATCCGAACAAAGATTTATTGGAAAATCGCGCCCGCCCCGCTATTGCGCGTCTGTCGATTTGCCTAGACTCTTATATAAGACTTCACGAAACGAAACGCTTAGGCGCTGAGCGCCGGCCGGCCCGCTTCGACGAAGACAGAGTCCACCATCTGTTCATTAGGCAACCAAGGAGAAAATCATGACGACGCGCGAAGAACAAGCCCGCCAACTTCAACAGCAATGGGAAACCGATCCGCGCTGGAAAGGCGTGAAGCGCAGCTATACCGCCGAAGACGTGATCCGCCTGCGCGGCTCCGTGCAGGTCGAGCACACGCTCGCCAAGCGCGGCGCCGAAAAGCTCTGGCATAGCGTGAACACCGAGCCGTTCGTCAACTCGCTCGGCGCGTTGACCGGCAATCAGGCGATGCAGCAGGTCAAGGCAGGTCTGAAGGCGATCTATCTGTCGGGCTGGCAGGTCGCGGGCGATGCGAACGTGGCCGGCGAAATGTACCCGGACCAGTCGCTGTACCCGGCGAACTCGGTGCCGCTCGTCGTCAAGCGCATCAATAACACGCTGACGCGCGCCGATCAGATCCAGTGGTCGGAAGGCAAGAATCCGGGCGACGAAGGCTATATCGACTACTTCGCGCCGATCGTCGCGGACGCAGAGGCCGGTTTCGGCGGCGTGCTGAACGCGTTCGAACTGATGAAGGCGATGATCGAAGCCGGCGCCGCGGGCGTGCACTTCGAAGACCAGCTCGCCTCGGTGAAGAAATGCGGCCACATGGGCGGCAAGGTGCTCGTGCCGACGCGCGAAAACATCGCCAAGCTGACCGCCGCGCGTCTCGCCGCCGATGTCTCCGGCGTGCCGACCGTGCTGCTCGCCCGCACCGATGCGGAAGCCGCCGACCTGATCACATCCGACGTCGACGAAAACGACAAGCCGTTCCTGACCGGGGAGCGCACCGTCGAAGGTTTCTATCGCACGAAGCCGGGTCTCGAACAGGCGATCTCGCGCGGCCTCGCCTACGCGCCCTACGCCGACATGATCTGGTGCGAAACGGGCAAGCCGGACCTCGAGTTCGCGAAGAAATTCGCCGACGCGATCCACAAGGAGTATCCGGATCAACTGCTGTCGTACAACTGCTCGCCGTCGTTCAACTGGAAGAAGAATCTCGACGACGCGACCATCGCCAAGTTCCAGCGCGAACTCGGCGCAATGGGCTACAAGTTCCAGTTCATCACGCTGGCCGGCTTCCACGCGCTGAACTACTCGATGTTCAACCTCGCGCACGGCTACGCGCGCAATCAGATGACGGCGTTCGTCGAGATGCAGCAGGCCGAATTCGCGGCAGCGGAAAAGGGCTTCACCGCCGTCAAGCATCAGCGCGAAGTGGGCACCGGCTATTTCGACGCGGTCACGCAGACGGTCGAGCGCGAAGCATCGACGACGGCGCTGCACGGCTCGACGGAAGACGAGCAGTTCTTCGACAAGAAAGTCGCGTAACGGTCTCGCGACCTGATCGCAAAAATGAAAGGCAGATAGACAGCGGACGGGCGGCGCAGCGGTTGCGCCGGCTGGCCGCCGTCGGCAGGGAGGAGCTTCGGAGGCGCATCGGCGGTTCTTGTGCGCAGCGCCGGAGGGAGTTGACGGTAAGGCGGGGCTGCATAAAGCCAGCACAGCCAGGCATCACCGGATTGTGCGGCGAATGGACGACGCGCCGGCCCAGGCGCCGGCGCGTTCTCCACTATCAGCGATCACCACGGCGATAACGACGGCGATAGCGACGACGATAAGCGCCGGTATCCGCGATTTCAGCGATACACCAGCACGGGAATTTTCGTGTGCGTGAGCACGCGCTGCGTTTCGCTGCCGATCAGCAGGCTGCCGAGACCGCGCCGCCCGTGTGACGCCATGAAGATCACATCGCAGCCACCACGCTCCGCGGCTTCGATGATCCCGAGATACGGCGCGGGATGCACGCTGGTGCGTCGATCGACGACCACGCCGACGCGGCTCGCCGCAAACTCGACTTCGCGCAGATGCTCTTGCGCTTCGCGCTCGCTGCGGTTGAGAAACTCCGACGGCGGTTCGACCGCGATCTCGGAGAACGGCGGGTACGGATATTGCGGCAGGCACGCGTACGCGGTGATGCGCGCGCCGACCGCCTGTGCGAGATCGATGACGCCGGCGATCGCTTTGCGCGAGAGGTCCGAACCGTCGGTCGGGACGAGAATGTGCCTGAACATGTGCCCTCCGTTTGCGTGCCCGGTTGGGTTGCTGCTGCGGTTGCGGGTCGGGTTTAAGCGCAATCCCCGCGGCGCTTTTCATCCACGCCTTAAAACCGATTGTAGGCCGCAGAAACCGGCGCCCAGGTCTTATTGCGGGTCTGTCCGAATATCGAAAACCCGTTGCGCGGCGTCATCCCCAGTAGTCTGGAAGGCCATACGTATGCTTGAGAAAATCCAGGAACAGCCGCACGCGCAGCGGCAAATGGCGGCGCTGCGGAAACACCGCATGAATGCCGATGGGCGGCGCGGCGAACTCGTCGAGCACGCTGACGAGCCGGCCCGCCGCGATGTCCGCGCCGACTTCCCACCACGAGCGCCACGCGAGGCCGTGGCCTTCGAGGCACCACTCGTGCAGCACCGCGCCGTCCGAGCATTCCATCGTGCCCGATACCTTGATCGATACCACTTTGCCGTCGTGCTGGAACATCCAGCCGCGCTGCTGGTTGGCGCTCGCGCCGAGCGCGAGACAGTTGTGCTGCGCGAGATCGGCGAGGCTGTGCGGCGCGCCGCGCCGGCTCAGATACGCGGGCGACGCCACGCACACGCGCCGGTTTTCGCCCAACTTGAGCGACACGAGCGACGAATCGGGCAATTCGCCGAGCCGCACCGCGCAATCGAAACCTTCGTTGACCAGATCGACGAGCCGGTCCGACAGATCGAGCGTGATCGACACATCGGGATGCGCGACGGTGAATGCCGGCACCAGCGGCGCGACGTGCCGGCGTCCGAAGCCGGCCGGGGCGGAAACGCGCAAATGGCCGCTCGCCTTCACGCCGCCCGCCGACACGCTCGCCTCGGCGTTCTGCATGTCGTGAATGATGCGCTGACAGTCCTCGAGAAACGCCGAGCCTTCGAAGGTCAGTGTGATCTTGCGGGTCGTGCGCACCAGCAGCTTGACGCCGAGGCGCTCTTCGAGCGCGTCGATACGGCGGCCGATGATCGCCGGCGCCACGCCTTCGGCAAGCGCCGCGGCGGACAGGCTGCCTTTGGCCGCGACTGTGACGAAAGTCTCGATCTGCTTGAAACGGTCCATGGAAGAAGCGCCGCTCGCGCGGCAAAGTTGGCCGGTGCGCGCCAGATTAGGTGGATGAAAGTAAAAGATCAAGTGATCTTTAGCCTCTTTTTTAGCGCGCAGTACCGCTAATACAATCTGTCCCGACCTCTGACAGGAGCGCACGGCAATGTCGGCCACAACGACACTCTCCCCAAAAGCCATCATTTTCGACGCCTACGGCACGCTGTTCGACGTGCACTCGGTGGTCGCCGCGGCGGAGCAGATCTTCCCCGGGCGCGGCGACGCGCTCTCCCAGTTGTGGCGCCAGAAACAGATCGAATACACGCAGTTGCGCACGCTCGCCGATGCCGGCGAAGGCGCCGCGCACTATCGGCCGTTCTGGGACATCACGCTCGACGCTCTGCGCTTTTCCGCGAAAAAACTTCAGCTCACGCTCGGCCGTACCGCGGAAAAACGTCTGATGGACGAATACGCGTGTCTGTCGGCGTTTCCCGATGCGGTGCCGGCGCTGCGGCTTTTGCGCGATGGGCTTTCGTCGTCAGCGGCGACTAGCGCGCGCCCCGGCCTGGCGATTCTCTCCAACGGCAATCCGCAAATGCTCGACGTCGCCGTGAAAAGCGCGGGCATGAGTGGCCTGTTCGACCAGGTGCTTTCCGTCGACGCCGTGCGCGCCTACAAACCCGCGCCGGTCGCGTATGCGCTCGGCACCCAGGCTTTCGGTGTGGAGCCGCGCGACATCGTCTTCGTTTCGTCGAACGGCTGGGACGTGGCGGGCGCGACGTGGTTCGGCTTCACGACGTTCTGGCTCAACCGCCAGAACGCGCCGCTCGAGGAACTGGGCGTGACGCCGCACGGCACGGGCGCGGGCATGAACGATCTGCTGGCTTTCGTGAACACGCTCGCATCTGCCGGCGATGCGCCGCGCCCAGGACGCGCCACCGCCGCGAGCCGCACGCGCCGTCCGCGCAGCAGCGGGGGCGCATAGGCGCGCCTCCCTTAGCCGACTCATCAAGCGCACTCAAACGATTACAACCGCACCTCAACTTTGCATCTTCGCAATCTGACCGACCAAGGAGAAAACATGGCGAATTCGCTGCCATCGCTGTCATCGTTAGACCTGCCGCAAGGCATGGAAATCACCGGCGAAATCAAGCCCGGCTATGAAGCGATTCTCACGCGCGAGGCGCTCGAGCTCGTCGCCGCGCTGCATCGCACGTTCGAGCCGCGCCGTCAGCAGTTGCTGCAGGCACGCGCCGAACGGACCAAGCGCCTCGACGCTGGCGAGCGCCCCGACTTCCTCGCCGAGACGAAGAGCGTGCGCGAAGGCGACTGGACCATCGCGCCGCTGCCGCGCGACCTGCAATGCCGCCGCGTGGAAATCACCGGGCCGGTCGAGCGCAAGATGATCATCAACGCGCTGAACTCGGGCGCGGATTCGTACATGACCGACTTCGAGGATTCGAACGCCCCGAGCTGGGATAACCAGATCACCGGCCATATCAACCTGAAGGACGCGGTGCGCCGCACGATTTCGCTTGAGCAGAACGGCAAGAGCTACAGGCTGAACGACAAGGTCGCCACGCTGATCGTGCGTCCGCGCGGCTGGCATCTCGACGAAAAGCACGTGAAGGTGGACGGCAAGCGCGTGTCCGGCGGCATCTTCGATTTCGCGCTCTTCATGGTGCACAACGCGAAGGAACTGGTCGCGCGCGGCTCGGGCCCCTACTTCTATCTGCCGAAGATGGAGAGCCATCTCGAAGCGCGTCTGTGGAACGACATCTTCGTCGCCGCGCAGGAAGCGGTCGGCGTGCCGCGCGGCACGATTCGCGCGACGGTGCTGATCGAAACCATTCTCGCCGCGTTCGAAATGGACGAGATCCTGTACGAGCTGCGCGAACATAGCTCGGGCCTGAACGCCGGCCGCTGGGACTACATCTTTTCCGCGATCAAGAAGTTCAAGTCCGACCGCGACTTCTGCCTCGCGGACCGCTCGCAGATCACGATGACGTCGCCCTTCATGCGCGCCTATGCGCTGTTGCTGCTGAAGACTTGCCATCGCCGCAATGCGCCGGCTATCGGCGGAATGAGCGCGCTGATTCCGATCAAGAACGATCCGGCCGCGAACGACAAGGCCATGGCCGGCGTGCGCTCGGACAAGGCGCGCGATGCCGGCGACGGCTACGACGGCGGCTGGGTCGCGCATCCTGGCCTCGTGCCGATCGCGATGGAAGAGTTCGTGAAGGTGCTCGGCGACAAGCCGAACCAGATCGGCAAGCAACGCGACGACGTGCTCGTGACCGCGACGGATCTCACGGACTTCCGTCCTGAAGCGCCGATCACCGAAGCGGGTCTGCGCAACAACATCAACGTCGGCATTCACTACCTGGGCTCATGGCTCGCGGGCAACGGCTGCGTGCCGATTCATAACCTGATGGAAGATGCCGCGACCGCCGAGATCTCGCGCTCGCAAGTGTGGCAGTGGATTCGCTCGCCGAAGGGCACGCTCGACGACGGCCGCAAGGTCACGGCGGAACTGGTGCGCGAACTCGCCGTGCAGGAACTCGACAAGGTGAAGCAGGCTGTCGGCGGCGATACGAAGCCGTACGAGCGCGCGGCGCAGATCTTCGAGCAGATGTCGACGTCGGAGCAGTTCACGGACTTCCTGACGCTGCCGCTCTACGAGGAAATCTGAGCAAGGGCGCCCGCGTCGCAATGCAGTGGCGAGCGGGCGCACGGCGGGCGCAAAGAATGACCGGCCTTACGGCCCGCGAGGCTTGCTGTCTCGCGGGCTGTTTTTTTTGCGGCGTGCCAACGCTTTTGCGGGCTATCTATCAGCGCGTCGCGCGATACTTGACCCAATCGCCGGATTTGATTTCCGGCAGTCCCTTCACCGTGTTCGGCGCGACCGGATAGAAGCGGCAGTTCACCACGTTGCCGTCCACTTTCACCATCACGTCGCGAGCCAGAAAACGATCTTCGACGCCGGGATACACGGCCTCGATTTCGTCGAGTACGGCGACGAGTTCATCGTCGATTTCGTACACATCGCCGATCACGTCCACACCCTGATCGTCGACCACCAGGCCCGGATACGAGCCGAAGTCGAACAGATGGCCGCGAACCGTGGCCGTGCCGAGCAGCGTCGGCTCGGCGATCTCGTTGCGCGCCGCAGCTTCGCGGATGTCGTTTACTTCGCCCGCTCGCAGCGTGCCGTAGACAAAGACGGTTTGCATCGTCGTTCGTGCTCCTCGAGTATGTGGTCGGTCAGACTGGCCATTATGCAACGTCGCAAAGCGCGCACGCTCTACAATAGGAAACCGCCCGCCCGCGATCGCGCTTCGTTCAGTGGCGTTTCGTTTTATGGATCGACCTTTGCCCATGACTCCGTACGCCGGCTCGGACCGCTCGAGCTTCGTCAGCCTGACCGACACGCCGCCAGAATTTCAGCCGAACGAAGCGCACCCGATTCGCGTGCGCTCGCGTCCCATGCCGATGGGTTCGCACTTCGCGCGTCACCAGCATGCGTGGGCGCAGGTCGCGTATGCGTCGCGCGGCGTGTTGCGCGTGGCCACGACCGGCACGACGTGGATGGTGCCGCCCTCGCGCGCCATCTGGGTGCCGCCGCATGTGACGCACGAAGTCGTGGCCGTCGAAGACGCGTTTCTGCGCACTTTGTACATCACCGAAAGCACGGTGCCCGCGGGGCTCGACGCGCCGCGCGTCGTCGAAGTGTCGAATCTGCTGCGCGAAGTCATTGCCGCGCTGGATACGCCCGGCCTCTCGCCCGCGCGCGAGCGCCTGCTTGGCGCACTCGCGCTCGACGAGCTGACGCGTTCCGAGCCGCTGCCCCTTTCGGTGCCCATGCCCAACGAAAAGCGCCTGCGCGCGCTCTGCGAAGCGGTGATCGCCGACCCGACGCCTGGTGAATCGCTCGAACAATGGGCAGCGAGCGTGGGCGCGAGCACGCGCACCATCGCGCGGCTTTTTCGGCAGGAACTCGGCGTGAGCTTTTCGCAATGGCGCCAGCAGGCGATTCTGGCGCGCGCGATTCCGCTGCTGAGCCAGGGACGGCCGCTGTCGCACGTCGCACAAGAGTTGGGCTATCAAAGCCAGAGCGCTTTTTCTGCGATGTTTCGCCGTGCCTTTGGCGAAAGCCCGCGCGCGTTTATCGAGCGCGGCTCGGAACATCGGCTGGAAAATGGCGAAAGCGCTGACGACGCCGATCAAGACGAAATTTCTCTTGAACAGACTTTGCCGACGGGCGCCGACCCTATCGCGCCGGGCGCGGACCGCCGCTAAGCGCCGCTCGGCGAACTCAAACCCGCCGCGCCAGATGACGAATCGCGCCGAGTTGCGCGAGGCGCGGCCCCGCGAGCTTGTAGCCCTTGCGCTGATAGAGACGTGCGGCGGGATTGTCGACGAACACGCGCAGCTGCAGCTCGCGTAGTCCACGTTCGCGCGCCCATTGGTGCGACATGTCGAGCAGGTAGGTGCCGGCGCCGAGCCGCCGGTAGCCCTCGGCGATTTGCACGTCGCGAATATGCAGCGAATCGCCCTCCTGCGTGATGCGCAGCACGCCGATCGGCTTGCCGTCCATTTCGAGGATGAAGTTTTCGGACTCGCGCCAACTGCCGAGAAAAAGATCGCCGCGCCAGACGAGATGATGCCGCTGATAGTAGCCGCCCATGTTGCCGTGAGTCAGCGCCTCGGCGAACTCGAAGTCGTCCATGCTGGCTTTGCGCAGATGGAACGGTGACGGAGCTTCGGTTGGATCGAACATGGCGGCACGACGAAGAGAAGTCGGATAAACGGTAAAACAGGCCGCGCGCGCTGGCAATGGCTGTTTGTCCCGAGCATAGCCAGGCGGAAAGGCAGCGCAAATAAAAAAAGCCCACTTCTTTCGAAGTGGGCTTTTCAAAATCTGGCGGAGCGGACGGGACTCGAACCCGCGACCCCCGGCGTGACAGGCCGGTATTCTAACCAACTGAACTACCGCTCCAGATTTTTACGACTGACCGGCAAGTGAGAAGCAAGGCTTTGCTCGCTCGCCAACCGCACCGCTCAACTTCTTACCGAACGACGCCGATGTTCTGGCGTCCCCTAGGGGATTCGAACCCCTGTACTCACCGTGAAAGGGTGATGTCCTAGGCCTCTAGACGAAGGGGACAACGTACTGCTTACACCTTTAATGAAAAAGCCCGTTCAAGTTTGCATGAACGGGCTTTGTCTGGCGGAGTGGACGGGACTCGAACCCGCGACCCCCGGCGTGACAGGCCGGTATTCTAACCGACTGAACTACCACTCCAGTCTTTACACCCTGGCTTGCGAGCGTCGGTTATGTCTCTGCAAGCTGCGCTGCTTTACTACTAAAGCGACGCTGATGTTTGGCGTCCCCTAGGGGATTCGAACCCCTGTACTCACCGTGAAAGGGTGATGTCCTAGGCCTCTAGACGAAGGGGACATAATCTTTTCAGACTCTGTCTTTAACTCGCTGCTGACTCGAATCAACTAATACTAACCGCGGTTACTGGTCAGATATTCGTTTCGTCAACTGCGAAGACCGCTATTTTAACTACGATACAGCGGCTTGTGAAGTCTTTTTTGCTACAAGCTCCAGACTTCGGAACGCCTTCACTCTGCTCTGATGGTGGAGGTAAGCGGGATCGAACCGCTGACCTCTTGCATGCCATGCAAGCGCTCTCCCAGCTGAGCTATACCCCCTTGCAGAACAGAAACGAGATTCTAGAGGCCGTTTTGCGCTTTGTAAATACCCTTTGAGCAACTGCGTGCGACTTTTTTCCGAACTCGCACGCAAACCATCTCAATGCACGGACGAATGCGCTTGCGCCCTTCCGCGTCTTAAGCCAGCGCCTTCTCGATACGGCTCACGACAACCTCGCGGCCGAACAGCATCAGCACCGTATCAATCGACGGCGTATGTGTCGTGCCCGCCACCAGCAGACGAACCGGCATCGCCAGTTGCGGCATCTTCAGCTTCTGCGCGGAAAGCGTTGCCTTGAGCGCGGCGGCGATGGCTTCCTTGGTCCACTCGACCGTTTTCAGCGCGGCGGCCAGTTCGCCGAGCGCCGGGCGCACCGCATCGGTCACGTGCTGCGCGAGGGCTTCGGCATCCGGCGCCGGCGTGCGATAGAACATCGCCGCGTTCTCGGCGATCTCCTTGACCGTGGACGCGCGATCTTTCAGCAAGCCAACCACCGCGGTCAGATCGGCGCCTTGCGCAATCGTCGCTTCGTCGATATCCAGGTCGGCGAGGAATGGACGCGCGAGGCCAGCGAGGCGCGCGTTATCCGCTTCCTTGATGTAGTGCGCGTTGAGCCAGTTGAGTTTGTCGTGGTCGTACTGCGCCGGCGACTTGCCCAGATGCTCGAGATCGAACCATTCGACGAACTGCTCGCGCGAGAAAATCTCGGCGTCGCCATGCGACCAGCCAAGGCGCGCGAGATAGTTCACCACCGCTTCCGGCAGATAGCCGGCGTCGCGATAACCCATCACGCTCATTGCGCCGTGACGCTTGCTCATCTTTTCGCCCTGCTCGTTGAGCACGGTCGGCAAATGGGCGTAGACGGGCGGCTCGGCGCCGAGCGCACGCAGAATGTTGATCTGCCGCGGCGTGTTGTTCACGTGGTCGTCGCCGCGAATGACGTGCGTAATGCGCATGTCCAGGTCGTCCACCACCACGCAGAAGTTGTAGGTCGGCGTGCCGTCCGGCCGCGCGATCACGAGGTCGTCGAGTTCCTCGTTCGAGATCTCGATGCGCCCTTTCACCGCATCGTCCCAGGCGACCACGCCGGTCAGCGGATTACGGAAGCGCAGCACGGGCTGCACGCCCGCCGGCGGCTCGGGCAGCACCTTGCCCGGCTCGGGACGCCATGTGCCGTCATAACGCGGCTTTTCGCCGGCTTCGCGTTGACGCTCGCGCAGCGCGTCGAGTTCTTCCGTCGACATGTAGCACGGGTACACGAGCCCGGCGCTCTGCATCTGCGCGAGCACTTCGCGATAACGGTCCATGCGCTGCATCTGGTAGAACGGGCCTTCGTCGAAATCGAGGCCGAGCCATTCCATGCCTTCCAGAATGGCGTCGACGGATTCAGTCGTGGACCGCTCGACGTCGGTGTCCTCGATCCGCAGCACGAAGGTCCCTTTCATCTTGCGCGCGAACGCCCACGGATAAAGCGCGGAGCGGATGTTGCCGAGGTGAATGAAGCCGGTGGGACTCGGTGCGAAGCGGGTGCGAACGGAGGTGGTCATTAGCGGTTACTCGAAGACGGGCGCCGGCGCCGGACAGACATCGCCCGTCAGGCGCGGCAGCGAAGCGCGCCCGGACGGCACAAAGGCTGCCGCGCGCGGACACGAAGGAATCAAAGCAAGAGCCGAATTATACCTTTCACGGACGGCCCGGCCGCCCTCGCCCGAATGGCCTGGCGAGACGCCAGGGAAGCGTCCATGCAACGTTTCATTACGCGCCGCCGCGAGCGCGCCGCTTTGCTTTATGATGTGCGCGCGCTGGGGCGCGGACGCGTCAGCACGCTGGAACCGCTTTGTTTGCGGCCGCGTGGACTTTGTCCCTGGCGCTGTCTTCGGTGTTGTCCCCGGTTTGTCCCTGACCCTTGCCTGATCGCGGCAGTTGGCGGTGCCCATTTTGCCGCTTACGCCGTTGCTGGAGAACTCGTTGAAACCTTCGTCGCCTCGTTACGGCCGCCGCCATTTTTCGCTCGCGGCCGCTTCAGCGGTGCTCGCCGCCTGCACCACGGCCGGCAGCAAAATCGACGGCGTGTCGTCGAACGCCGCCACGCCCACCACGAACGCGCCGCCGCTCGACAAGCCGCAGCGGCCGCTGCGCGTCGCGCTCGCGCTGGGCGGCGGCGCGGCGCGCGGCTTCGCGCACATCGGCGTGATCAAGGCGCTCGAGGCGCGCAACATTCAGGTGGATCTGGTGGCCGGCACGAGCGCCGGGTCGGTGGTCGGCGCGCTCTACGCGTCGGGCATGAACGGCTTTGCGCTCAACAAGCTCGCGCTCACCATGGACGAAGCGTCGATCAGCGACTGGGCCATGCCGTTTCGCACGCGCGGCTTTCTGCAAGGCATCGCGCTGCAGAATTATCTGAACACCACGCTCAACAATCGGCCGATCGAGAAGATGGTCAAGCCGCTTGGCGTCGTCGCCACCGACCTGAAAACCGGCCAGCCGATTCTTTTTCAGCGCGGCAATACCGGCGTTGCGGTGCGCGCGTCGTGCAGCGTGCCGTCGATCTTCGAGCCGGTGAAAATCGGCGGACATGAATATGTGGACGGCGGCCTCGTGAGTCCGGTGCCGGCCTCGTTCGCGCGCAAGATGGGCGCGGACTTCGTGATCGCGGTCGACATCTCGCAGCGCCCGGAAAGCGGCCTCACGGCCAGTTCCTTCGACGTGCTGATGCAGACCTTCACGATCATGGGCCAGACGATCAAGGCGTACGAACTCGACAAATACGCCGACATCGTGATCCGGCCGAATCTGGCGGCCATGAGCGGCAGCGACTTCTCGCAACGCAACGCCGCGATTCTCGCCGGCGAGGAAGCCGTCGCGAAGATCATGCCGGAGTTGCAGCGCAAGCTGGCCGCGAGCCGGGTGGCGGCTTAAGGGCTTAAGGGCTTAGTGGCGAAGGGCCTAAGGGCTTAGGGGCAACACGCAAAAAAGCCTGCTTCTTTACGAAGCAGGCTTTTTTCGCTGGATCAGCACAACAACCGCCGGCGAACCGGAATCAGTTGTTTCCGCCGATCGTCGCATTCACGCGCTTGCGCAGATCTTCGCCTTCCTGATACGACGTCTCGATCCGGCGTGCGCCCGTGAAGCGCTTTTCCCAGTAGCCGCTATCCATGTCGTCGACGCGGATCGTGCTGCCCGTGGAAGGCGAATGCACGAACTTGTTGTCGCCGATATAGATGCCGACGTGCGAGAACGTGCGGCGCATCGTGTTGAAGAACACCAGGTCGCCCGGCTTCAGGTCGCTCACGCGAACCTTTTCGCCGACGCGGCTCATTTCCTCGGCGCGGCGCGGCAGTGCCATGCCCAGCGTGTCCTGGAACACGTAGCGCACGAATCCGCTGCAATCGAGCCCGGAGTCCGGCGTGTTGCCGCCCCAGCGGTAGCGCACGCCGATCATGTTCAGCGCGCCGACGACCACGTCGCCCGCCTTGCCGGCCATGCCGGAAAGAAACGATTTGGCGCCGCTGTCGGTGTTGCCGGCGAGCGATTGCGCACTGGAGGAAGACGAGGAATTCGCCGGGTTAGTCGGCGAAAAGGAGGCATTCTGATTGAAACTGCTTACTTCGTCGGCGAAAGCGCCGGGAGCTGCTGCGATCAAGACGCCAATGAACATCCCGGCGACGGCGCGCGTGCAAGCCTGGGTCAGATTTCTGTGCTGCATTGGTCGGTATTTTTTGCTAAAGAATCAGGGGTCTACGGAAAAAAGTTTGGTCGATACTAGCCAGTAAGTATTCACGTGTCAAAACAAATAGAAAAATACAATCGAGACACGCACCCAATTGGTGAAAGGGTGAAAAATCAGCGGTCCAACGCGGCTTTCAGGAGTTTTCGAGTGTACGGGTGCGAAGGCGTCGCAAAGATCTTCTCAACGTCTCCACTTTCGACGATAGAACCGTTTTGCATGACCGCCACGCGGTGTGCCATCGCCCCGATCACGGCCAGGTCGTGGCTGATGAAAACGAAGCCGAGGTTGTACTTCTGCTGCAGTCCGGCGAGGAGTTTCAGCACCTGCTGCTGGATCGAAACATCCAGCGCGCTGGTCGGTTCGTCGAGGATCAGAATGCGCGGCTCGACCACGAGCGCGCGCGCAATCGCGATGCGCTGACGCTGCCCGCCGGAAAACTCGTGCGGATACCGAAAAAGCGAGGTCCGGTCGATCCCGACCTCGCGCAGCACGGCAAGCACCTTGTCGCGCCGCGCTTGCGGCGACATCTGCGGCCGGTGCAGCGCGAGCCCTTCGCCAACAATGCGTTCGATCGTCTGACGCGGCGAAAGCGAGCTGAACGGGTCCTGAAACACGACCTGCATGTTGGAGCGCAACGTCGTCTGCTCCGTGCCGCGGTAGCTGCCGAGCGCCCTGCCCTGAAATTCGATGTCGCCATGCGCGGTGCGCTGCAGGCCGAGCAGCGCCATCGCGAGCGTCGACTTGCCCGAGCCCGATTCGCCGACGATCCCAAGCGTCTCGCCTTGCCGCACGGCAATCGTCGCGTCGGCGACCGCGCGAAACCGCCCCGAGCGGAACCAGCCGGCGAGTCCCGGCAGCTTCGTTTTGAAATCGACGGATACGCCGCGCGCTTGCAGCAGCACGGGCGAAATGGGCAGCACCGGCACGACCGTGCGCTGCGGCCGGCTCGCGAGCAGCCGCTGCGTGTACGGATGCTGCGGCGACTCGAACACCTGCTCCACCGATCCACTTTCGACGAGTACGCCGTTTTCCATCACCGCGATGCGCTGTGCGAAGTGGCGCACGAGGTTCAGGTCGTGCGTGATCAGCAGCACGGCCATGCCGCGCTTTTCGGCCTCGTCGCGCTGCAGTTCGAGCAACAAGTCGACGATTTGCGCGCGAATCGTCACGTCGAGCGCGGTGGTCGGCTCATCCGCGAGCAAGAGACGCGGACGGCACGCGAGCGCCATCGCGATCATCGCGCGCTGTCGTTGTCCGCCGGAAAGCTCGTGCGGGTAGCTGTTCACGCGCTTGCCCGGCTCGGGAATGCCCGTGCGTCCAAGCAGCGCGACCGCGCGCTTGCGGGCTTCCGCTGCCGGCACGCCGTCGTGCACGACGATCGTCTCCGCAATCTGCTCGCCGATCGTGTAGAGCGGGTTGAGCGCCGTCATCGGCTCCTGAAAGATCATCGCGATGTCCGAGCCGCGCAGGCCGCGCATCTCGCGCTCGCTCTTGGCAAGCAGATCCTCGCCGTCGAAACGGATCGCGCCGCTCACCTGCGCGTCGCTCAACAGACGCAGGATCGACAGCGCCGTCACGCTCTTGCCCGAACCCGATTCGCCGACCAGCGCGATGCGCTCACCGCGGCGAATGGTCAGCGTGACGTCGTCGACGGCGACCGTTTCGCCGAAGCTCACATGAAGGTGATCCAGTTCCAGTAGCGGCGCATGGCTCCCCGCTTCGCCGCCGTCGTGCTGCTGCCCGTTTGTTTGCCGTTGCATGCTCACTGGTTTCCTCCGGCGCGCATCGCATCGGAGATGCGGGTGTCGAGCGCGTTGCGCAGCGCGTCGCCCATGAAGGTCAGCAGCAACAGCATCGCGACCAGCACTCCGAAGGTCGACAACGAAATCCACCACGCGTCGAGATTCGCCTTGCCCTGCGCGAGCAGCTCGCCAAGGCTCGGCGTCGGCGAAGGCACGCCAAGGCCAAGGAAATCGAGACTGGTCAGCGCGAGAATCGAACCGCTCATGCGAAACGGCAGGAACGTAATCACCGGCGTCAGACTGTTGGGCAGCACGTGACGCCACATGATCTGCCAGTTGGACAGGCCCATCGCTTTCGCCGCACGCACGTAGTCCTGCTGACGGTTGCGCAAAAACTCCGCGCGCACATAGTCGGACAGACCGATCCAGCCGAACAGCGAGAGCAGCACGATCAGCAGAATAAATCCGGGCTCGAAGATCGACGAGAAAATGATCAGCAGATAAAGCTCCGGCATCGCGCTCCATATTTCGATCAGGCGCTGACCGACAATATCAGTACGTCCTCCGAAATAACCTTGCACGGCCCCCGCCGCGATGCCGAGTATCGTGCCGATGAAAGTCAGCACGAGGCCGAATTCCACCGAGACGCGAAAGCCGTACAACAGGCGGGCGAACAGATCGCGGCCGCGATCGTCGGTGCCGAGCCAGTTTTCACGCGAAGGCGGCGCCGGGTTCGGCGCTTTCGAAAAATAGTTCAGCGTGTCGTAGTAGTAATGGTTCGGCGGATACACGGCGAAATTGCCCGGTGCGTCGAAACGCTGCTTGATATAAGGATCGAGATAATCCGCGGGCGCGGGGAAATCGCCGCCGAAGGTCGTTTCCGCGTAGGTGTTGAAAAGCGGGAAATACAGATGGCCGTCGTAGCGCACCACGAGCGGTTTGTCGTTCGACCACAGCGGACCCGCGAGGCTCGCGGCGAACGCCACGACAAATACGATCAGGCTCCAGTAACCAAGACGCTGTTGAAGAAAGCGCTGCCACATGCGGCGCGCGGGCGAAGGCGAGACGAACGCGCGCGCGGGTTCGACGCGCGCTGCTGCATCGGCTGAGAGGCGGGCTCGATTCATCAGCGTTCCAGTTGTTCGAATTGGATGCGGGGATCGACCCACACATAGCAAAGATCGGAAACGAGCTTCGTCGCGAGGCCGATCAGCGTAAAGAGATAGAGCGTGCCGAGCACGACCGGATAGTCGCGCCGCACGACCGACTCATACGACAGCAAGCCGAGACCATCGAGCGAAAAGAGCGTCTCGATCAGCAAACTGCCCGTGAAAAAGGCGCCGATAAACGCTGCGGGAAAACCGACGATCAGCGGCAACATCGCGTTGCGAAACACATGCTTCCACAGCACGCGTTTCTCCGAGAGACCTTTGGCGCGCGCGGTCAGCACGTATTGCTTGCGAATCTCGTCGAGAAAAGCATTCTTCGTGAGCATCGTGACGACCGCAAAACTGCCCACCACCGAAGCCGTGATCGGCAACGCGATATGCCACAGGTAATCGAGCACCTTGCCTACGACGCTCAATTGCGCCCAGTTATCCGACGTGAGATTGCGCAACGGGAAAAGCTGCAGGAACGTGCCGCCGCCGAACAGCACGAGCAGCAGCACGCCGAGCACGAAGCCCGGGATCGCATAACCGATCAGCACGACGAGACTCGTCGCGATGTCGAAGCGCGAGCCGTTGCGCACCGCTTTCGAAATGCCGAGCGGCACCGAAATCAGATACGTGAGAAAAAACGTCCATAAACCGATGCTGATCGACACCGGCAACTTGGACACGATCAGCGACCACACGCTCTGATGGCGGAAATAGCTCTGTCCGAGGTCGAACGTGGAGAAGCGCTTGAGCATCAGCACATAGCGCTCGAGCGGCGGTTTGTCGAAACCGTAGAGCGCCTTGAGTTGCGCGATCTGCTGCGCGTCCACGCCGCTGTGCGCGCGCAGGCCGAACGGCGCCGCGCCCTCGGCGCCCTTGCGCAGTTCATGCTGCATCTGTTCGACGGGACCGCCCGGCACGAACTGGATCACGACGAAGGTCAGCGTCAGCACGCCGAGCAAAGTCGGAATTATCAGCAGCAGGCGTTTGAGAATGTAGCTCCACATGGCGGCGTTCCGTTGCGAGGGCGGTGTGTGAATGACGATAGCGTGCGGGTTCAATGCGGTCGATTACTGCGGCTTCGCCTGACTCGCCGCTTGCGGCTCTGCGAACCACCACGTCGACGTGATCCAGCCTTCCGCGCCATAGTACAGGGGCAGCGTCGACGGCCAGGCCAGCCCGCGCTTGAACGCCACGCGATGCGTCGCGCTGTACCAGTGCGGCACCACATAATAGCCATGCATCAGCACGCGATCGAGCGCATGCGTCGCATCCAGCAGTTGCTCGCGCGTTTGCGCCTGCACGAGCGCGCGCAGGATTGCATCGACGGCCGGCGACTTCAAGCCGATTACGTTGTCCGAGCCGTGGGTATCCGCTGCCTTGCTGCCGAAGCGCTCGATCTGCTCGGAACCTGGCACCTGCACGTCGGGCATGCGAATCGTCGTGGTATCGAAGTCGAACGCGTCTAGGCGCTTCTGATACACCGCGAAGTCCGCCACGCGAAACGTTGCCGTAATGCCGAGCTTTTTCAGGTTCCGAATGAAGGTCGCGACGATCGGCTCCATTTGCCCAGCCGATCCGGAGTCGTCGAGTATCTCGAACTCGAACGGCTCGCCTTTCGCGTTGCGCAGCGCGCCGTCGCGATAGGTCCATCCGGCCTCTTGCAACAACGCGCGGGCTTGCAGCAGATTCGCGCGCAAAGAGCCCGGCGGATCGGTGTCGGGCTGCTTCGGCGGCGGCCCGAAAACCGCAGGGTCGAGCTTCGCGCGCCACGGCTCGAGCAGCGCCAGTTCACCGGGCGAAGGCAACCCCTTTGCCTGCAGATCGGTGTTGGCAAAGAAACTGTCGATACGGCTGTACTGATTGAAGAACAACTGCCGGTTCAGCCACTGGAAATCGAGCGCGAGATCGAGCGCCTTGCGCACGCGCACGTCCTGGAACAACGGCCGCCGCGTGTTCAGCATGAAGCCCTGCATGCCCGTGCCGTTGTGCTGCGGGAACACCTTCTTGATCAGTTCGCCGCTATCGAACCGTTTCCCGACATCGCGCCGCACCCAGTTACGCGCGACATACTCGACGAGCGCATCGTATTCGCCCGCCTTGAAGGCTTCGAGCCGCGCGACGCTATCGGAATACAGCTTGTAGACGATGCGATCGAAGTTGTACATGCCCACGCGCACCGGCAGCGCCGCGCCCCAGTAATCGGGGTTGCGCCGGTAGGCAATGGTGCGCCCGTTGTCGTAGCGTTCGATCAGATACGGACCGCTGCCAATAGGCTTTTCAAACGCGAGCTGATCGAACGGAATATGACTGCCGTCGGCTTTCATCCCCCACTTGCGCGAGAACACGGGCATGCCGCCCGCGAGCAACGGCAACTCGCGATTGCGCTGGTGAAATTCGAAGCGCACCGTCTGCGGATCGACGACGACCGCGCGCACGATCTGACCGAAGATCGACATGAACTGCGGCGCGGCTTGCGGACTCTTGAGCGTGTCGAGCGAATACTTGACGTCGTCCGCGGTAACGGGATCGCCGTCCGAAAAGCGCGCGCGCGGGTTGATATGGAAGGTGGCCGACAGACCGTCCGGTGCAACCTTGATGTCGTCGGCGAGCAAGCCGTAGGCGGACGCCACTTCGTCGCTGCTACCGGTCGTCAGGCTTTCGAACAGCAGGTCGACGCCGGGCGCGGTATTGCCGCGCAGCGTGAACGGATTGAATTTATCGAAGCTGGTCAGGCGGCTCGGATTGGCCAGCACGAGCGTGCCGCCCTTCGGCGCATCCGGGTTGACGTAGCCAAAATGCTTGAAGCCGGCCGGATACTTGGGCTCGCCGTACTGCGCGATTGCATAGACCGCGCGAGCCTGCGGCGCCGCGAAGAGACCTACCGCAGCGACCACCCCACAGCCTATCGCGACGCAGGCTTTGCGCGATGACCGCGATGCAACGGTCGGACCGACACGCGAGGGCCTCGAAGTAACGCGTCGAATAACGTATTGGATAGCGTATTGAAGCGCACGAGGCGATGGAACCCGTCGCGAGCCAGTTGTCATAAGCGCCTTTGGTCAGTGGGCAATTGCGTGGTGAGGGAATTCTACCGAATAAACTCACGCCAACTGTAGGTTCGCTGGCCACATCGCCGACGCGCGAAGGCATAAAAAAACCGCCCGTTGGGGCGGTTCGGTTTGTCTCGTCGCTGAAGCTAAAGGCGCTAACGACGCTAAAGATTCGCGGCTGCCGTTCAATGCCAGCCGCGGCCGTGATCGTAGTGATCGCGGCGATAGTCATAGCGGCCCGGCGGATGATGGCGATACCAGTCGTCGCGCGCCCAGTAGCGGCGACCGTCCCAGTAGCGGTCGCCATGCCAGCCGATCACGACGGCCGGCGCGCCGTAATACACCGGCGCCGGCTGATACACGACAGGCGGCGGGGGCGGCGGAGGCGGCGCATAAACGGGAGCCGGCGCCACGTAGACCGGCGCGGGAATGCCGATATTGACACCGATATTGACGCCGCCGGCCATGGCTGCACCCGACGCGCCCAACGCGATAACCCCGAGAAGAAGCGGAACAAAACGAGCGGACTTCATCGATCACCCTTTGGAAGAATGTGTTGTTGGCGGAAATATAGCGCAACCCCGCAAGCCGCGTATTTCAACTTTGTAATAACTGATGCATAAGATCGCAGCATCGGTCTCACGTTACTTCCGGTTACATCCTGGGCGGTCCCGAGTAGGTGAACGCAGTGAGTGGAAAGCCAGGGCAAAGGTGCGCATGCCTGCATTTGCGCGGTCTCCGCAGTCGTCGAAATACATAGGATGACAAATTATTATGCCGTTTAAACCGCCTGCGGCCCGGCGGCGGTCCCCTGCCCGCTTACTGCCGCGCGTGGGCATGAGCGGGCGCTGCACGGCGGCGACCACGCCGATCGCCAATGAACATTACATGTTCGAAAGAACATTTTAATCGTGCTTCCGTACGAAAGCAGTCGTCAGACTTCGCGCGGCAACGCGGCCGCGTCATCCCACAAACCCACGGTAAATCTGGCCAAACAGCGCCACAAACAATGGTTTTCCCTAGTATCAAACAGCTTTCTCAGTGATACGATGACTGACACTAGACGCCGATAAATGTTCGAATTCGCGCATTGCCGCGCCAGCGGCCGGCCACCGGACATGCGGGCACGGAGACAGACTTTGAAGACAATCATTGGTTTGCGCTGGTGGATCATCGCTCTCGTATGTCTTGGGACGATCGTCAATTATCTGTCGCGCAACGCGCTCGGCGTGATGGCCCCCGAGTTGATGAAGCTCATGCACATGAGCACGCAGCAGTACTCGTATGTGGTCGGCGCGTTCCAGGTGGGCTACACGGTCATGCAGCCGGTGTGCGGTCTCATCATCGATCTGATCGGTCTGCGCCTGGGCTTCGCCCTCTTTGCGTGCCTCTGGTCGCTCACGGGCGTGCTGCACGGCTTCGCGAGCGGCTGGTTCTCGCTTGCCGCGCTGCGTGGTCTGATGGGCCTCACTGAAGCCGTCGCGATTCCGGCCGGCATGAAGGTGGTCGCCGAATGGTTTCCGAATCGCGAGAAGTCGGTTGCGGTCGGTTACTTCAATGCGGGCACGTCGCTCGGCTCTTTGCTTGCGCCTCCGCTCGTCGTGTTCCTCTCGCTTCGTTACGGATGGCAAAGCGCGTTCGCCGTGACGGGCGCGCTCGGCTTCATATGGGCCGCTGCGTGGTATACGCTGTACCGTTCGCCGGCCGAGCATGCGCACATCGGCGAAGCCGAACGCCAAACCATCATCAGCGGACAGACGCCGCCGGCCGCGCGGCGCAGCAGCATTCGCGAAGTGCTGCGCACGCGCCGCTTCTGGGCAATCGCGCAAGCGCGCTTTTTCGCCGAGCCCGCATGGCAGACCTTCAGCTTCTGGATTCCGCTTTACCTCGCCACGCAGCGCCATATGGATCTGAAACAGATCGCGCTGTTCGCGTGGCTGCCGTTCCTCGCGGCTGACCTGGGCGGTCTGTTCGGCGGCTATCTGTCACCGTTCCTGATGAAGCATCTGCGGGTGCCGCTGATCTGGTCGCGCATCGCAGGCGTCGCGCTCGGCGCATTGATGATGCTCGGGCCCGCCTGCATCGGTCTCGTTGCTTCGCCATACGAAGCAATCGCACTTTTCTGCGTCGGCGGCTTTGCGCATCAGATGATCTCCGCGCTCGTCAACACGCTCGCCGCCGATGTCTTCGATCCGGGCGAAGTCGGCACTGTCGCGGGTTTCGCGGGCATGTCCGCGTGGATCGGCGGCCTCGGCTTTTCGCTGCTGGTGGGCGCGCTCGCGGACACCATCGGCTATACACCGCTCTTTGGCGCGCTCGGCGCTTTCGACCTCATCGGCGCGACGCTGCTGATCATCCTGATGCGCGGCGTTTCGCGCGACGCACGTCCGCGCGAAGCCGATGCGGCCTCGAATGCAGCGGCGTGATTTCTTCGACAACTCATCATGCGCTCAATCACCAACCTGAAGCATCCGCCGCGCTTCGCGCTGGCGTCTCACGAAGGCAATCGCATCGTTCTCGCTTCCCCCGCGAATTGCCGGATCGAACTCTACGTTCTCGCCGAAGACATCATCCGCGTGCTGGTGTTGCCGGACGGCGAACTGCATGGCCCGCGCACCTGGGCGATCGCGCCCGGCGCTGAAGACGTTCCGCTCGAAGGCCGCGAACGGCGCGACATGAGCGGCTTCACGCCGCCGCCCTTTCACGTATCGAACGACGGCGCGCAACTCGTCGTGCAAACGGCGTGCATCCGTCTGCGCGTGACGCTTAACGGCGGCTTCTGCGCGTGGGACATTCTGCGCGACGCCGAATGGCATTGCGTGATGAACGACCGCAAGACGCAGGCGTACAACTTCGGCTGGTGGGACGAGCGCGTTTATCACTACGTCGAGCGGCGCAAGGACGAGATTTACGTCGGCCTCGGCGAGCGAGCCGGCTCGCTCGATCGCGCGGAGCAGTCGTACGAGATGCGCAATATCGACGCGATGGGCTACAACGCGCGCACGACCGATCCGCTCTACAAGCACATTCCGTTTTACGTGACGTGGCAGCCGCAAACGTCGACGGGCTTCGGGCTCTTTTACGACACGCTCGCCGATTGCCGCTTCGACATGGGCCGCGAACTCGACAACTATCACGGCCACTATCGCCATTTCGTCGCCGAGCATGGCGACCTCGACTATTACTTCATCGCGTCGGCTGATACGCCGTTGCATGCGGTGCGCCGCTTTACGTGGCTCACCGGACGTCCCGCGTGGATGCCCAAATGGGGACTCGGCTATTCGGGCTCGACGATGAGCTACACCGACGCGCCGGACGCGCAGCAACGCATGGGCGAATTCATCGAACGATGCAGCGAACACGACGTGTTGTGCGATTCGTTCCACCTATCGTCGGGCTATACGTCGATCGGCGCGAAGCGCTACGTCTTCAACTGGAATCACGAGAAGTTTCCGGACATCGACGGCTTCGTCAACGGTTACCTGGAACACGGCGTGCGTCTGTGCGCGAACATCAAGCCGTGCCTGCTGCAAGACCACCCTGCATTCGAAGAAGCCGCGAAGGCCGGCTTGCTGATCGAGTCGCGCGACGGCGAACCCGCGTGGGTGCAGTTCTGGGACGAAGTCGGCGCGTACCTCGACTTCACCAATCCCGACACGATCGACTGGTGGAAGTCGCGGGTGAAAGAAAGCCTGCTGAAACACGGCATCGCTGCAACCTGGAACGACAACAACGAGTTCGAGATATGGACACGCGACGCCATCGCGCGCGGCTTCGGCAACGCGTATCCGGCGCACCAGGCGAAGGTGCTGCAAACGCAGTTGATGATGCGAGCCTCGCGCGACGCGCAACGCGAATTCGCCCCTGAACGCAGGCCTTTTCTCGTTTCGCGTTCGGGCGGCGTGGGCATGCATCGGTATGTTCAGACGTGGTCGGGCGATAACTACACGTCGTGGGAAACGCTGCGTTTCAATCTGAAGATGGGTCTCGGGCTCGCGATGTCCGGCGTGTCGAACAGCGGCCATGACATCGGCGGATTCTCGGGCCCCGCTCCCGGTCCCGAACTGTTCGCGCGCTGGGTCGCGTTCGGCATCTTCCTGCCGCGCTTTAGCATTCATTCGTGGAATGACGACGGCACCGTCAACGAGCCGTGGATGTACCCGGAAGTGACTCCGCAGATCGCCGCGCTCATCAAACTGCGCTATCGGCTGATTCCGTATCTGTACGAGTTGCTCTGGCAATCGCACAGTGCCTACGAGCCGGTTTTGCGGCCCATGTTCGCCGAGTTTCCGCATGACCCGCGTTGTCTCGTCGATGGCGACGACATGATGCTCGGCTCGTCGATGCTGGTCGCGCCCGTGGTGGATGCCGGTCAAGCGACGCGCGACGTCTATCTGCCCACGGGAACGCGCTGGGTGTCGTACTGGAGCGGCGAATCGTTCGACGGCGGCCAGAGCGTCACGCTGCCCGCACCGTTCGAGCAACCGGTCATGTTGTTGCGCGAAGGCAGCGTGATCGCATTGAACACTGCCGAGCAGCACTTCGGCCAATCCGCCGACGAACGCGCGTTCATCGCCGTGCCTTACCTGGGCGCAGGCACAGCAAATGGCGGCTCGATCGAAGACGACGGCGAAAGCGAAGCCTGGCGCTCGGGCGCGCAAGGCCACTGGAACGTGACGATTGCGAGCGATGCCGCGACGCTGCGCGTTGCCATAGAACGCGAAGGCGCGATGCGGCACACGCGGAACGAAGTGCGTGTGTTCGTGCCCGCGCATGAAACGCGGCCGGTCACGTGCACACGCGGCACGCTGCTTAACGACGAATCCGCCGACGGCTGGCGATGCCTGACCATTTCCCTCGCGCCCTGAAACGCGCGCTATTCCGTTGCATCACACAACACCGAAAACACCGAAAGACTGGACCGGAGACTTCTCACCATGAATTCATCGAAGCGCGCACGGACCCGCGCGGTCATGTCGTGCCTGCCGCTCGCGGGCGCATTGCTGTCGAGCGGCGTATCGGCACAAAGCAGCGTCACGCTATACGGCGTGGTGGACAACGCGTTCACCTATGTCAGCAATCAGCGCGGCCATGCGAACTTCTATATGAGCCAGGGCAATCTGCAAGCGAGCAAATTCGGCCTGCTCGGCGCGGAAGATCTCGGCGGCGGCACTAAAGCGATTTTCCGGCTTGAAAGCGGCTTCAATTCGCTGACGGGCGCGCAGAGCAGTTCGGGTTTCATCTTCAACCGGCAGGCGTATGTGGGGCTCAGCAATGACCGCTATGGCACCGTGACGCTCGGCCGCCAGTACACGCCCTACTTCCAGGTGGTCGGCGCACTAGGACCGACCGGCGTGCTGACCGGCGCAACGGGCGCGCATCCCGGCGACATCGACGCACTCGACACCACGCTGCGCCTGAATAATTCGGTAACCTATCTATCGCCGACACTCGCAGGTCTGCAATTCAGCGCGCAATACGGGCTCGGCGGCGTGCCGGGCAGTGTCGCGAACGGTAGCCACTTCAGCGCGGCGTTCCGCTACGACTACAAACCGTTCGCCATCGCTGCGGGCTACGTCAAGCTCAAGGACATTGCGACGAGCGCCGCGCTCGGCACTTACGCGATCAATTCGCCGGTGAATAGCGGCTACGCGACGGCGCGCAGTGCGCAGTTGTTCGCGGCCGCGGCGCGCTACACCGCGCAGGATCTGATGGTCGGCATCAACTATTCGAATGTGCAATACGCGCCGGGCCACGGCTCGCTGTTCGCAAGCGAAGGCGTGTTCAATACCTACGGCGTGATTTCGACCTACCGGATCACGCCGGCCGTGATTGTCGGCGCCGGCTACAGCTACACGCGGGCGAGCAAGGCGAACGGCGTCAGCGATCCCGCGCGCTATCACCAGATTTCGCTCGAACAGACGTACAGCCTCTCTACTCGCACCACGCTCTACGCGCTCGAGGCGTATCAGCTCGCGCGAGGCAAGACGCTCGCCGCGGCGGGCAGCAACGCGACGAGCATCATCGACGCGGTGGCCGTGGTCGGCGACTCGCAGAACACGACGCCCTCGTCGGGACCTTCGCAGTTCGTCGGCATGGTCGGCTTGAGGCACGCGTTCTAACTTTGCATCCGGGCACGATGCGCTGCCGGCGTTGCAGCGCATCTTCCGCGCTTTCATTCTTCTAACTCCGCGGCGAGAAATACAAAGCAGAAAAACTTGGTTTGATCGCAGACGACGTCTTACTAGACTCACATCGTCTTGTCATAACAAGTTTGAGCGATGTCGAAAACGACTCTCGTACCGCTGGGCGCCGAACCTGCTCGCGCCTCGGTCTCCCCGCTTCCGCTGTACGCGCAGATCAAGGACGCGCTGCGCGAGCGCATTCTCGACGGCACGTATGCGCCGCATTCGCAGATGCCGTCCGAACACGAACTGTGCCGCAGATTCGCTGTGAGCCGCATCACCGTGCGCCAGGCGCTCGGCGATTTGCAGAAGGAAGGTCTGCTGTTCAAACTGCATGGCAAGGGCACCTTCGTCTCGAAGCCCAAGGCATTTCAGAACGTCACGTCGTTGCAAGGCTTTGCCGAAGCGATGTCGTCGATGGGCTATGAAATCGTCAACCAGTTGCGCAGTTTCAGAACGGTCGAAGCCAGCCGCCACGTCGCGACGCGCCTGAACATTGCCGAGGGCGCGCCTGTCACGGAGATTCATCGCGTGCGGCTGCTCAATCGCGAGCCCGTGTCGCTCGAACTGACGTGGGTGCCTGAAGCGCTCGGCAAGCGGCTCGCGAACGCGGACCTCGCGACGCGCGACATCTTCCTGATTCTCGAGAACGACTGCGGTGTGCCGCTCGGTCACGCCGATGTATCCATCGACGCGATTCTTGCCGACGCCGACATCGTCGATGCGTTGCGCGTCGAAGAAGGCAGCCCGGTATTGCGTATCGAGCGTCTCACGCACGACGCGTCGGGACAGCCGGTCGATTTCGAATATCTGTACTTCCGCGGCGACGCCTTCCAATACCGGCTGCGCGTGGACCGCGAGAAAGAACGTCAAAAAGACCTGCAAAAAAGCCCCAAAAACGCAACGGAGGCACGATGAATACCCATGTACTCGACTACGACGTCGTCGTGGTCGGCGGCGGCACGGCCGGCCCGATGGCCGCCGTCAAGGCGAAAGAACGCGATCCGTCTCTGAAGGTATTGCTGCTGGAAAAGGCCAACGTGAAGCGCAGCGGCGCGATCTCGATGGGCATGGACGGCCTGAACAACGCGGTGATTCCCGGCCACGCGACGCCCGAGCAGTACACGCGCGAGATCACGATCGCGAACGACGGCATCGTGGATCAGGAGGCCGTGTACGCGTATGCACGCCATAGCTTCACGACGATCGAGGAACTCGACCGCTGGGGCGTGAAGTTCGAAAAGGACGGCAACGGCGACTACGCGGTCAAGAAAGTGCATCACATGGGTTCGTATGTGCTGCCGATGCCCGAAGGCCACGACATCAAGAAAGTGCTGTACAGGCAGCTCAAACGCGCGCGCGTCGCGATCACGAACCGCATTGTGGCGACGCGCCTGTTGACCGATTCGCAAGGCCGCGTGTGCGGCGTGCTCGGCTTCGATTGCCGCACCGCCGATTTTTACGTGGTGCGCGCGAAGGCCGTCGTGCTGAGTTGCGGCGCGGCCGGAAGACTCGGGTTGCCGGCGTCCGGCTATCTGATGGGCACCTACGAGAACCCGACGAATGCCGGCGACGGCTACGCGATGGCCTATCACGCCGGCGCCGCGCTCGCGAATCTGGAGTGCTTCCAGATCAATCCGCTCATCAAGGACTACAACGGCCCCGCGTGCGCGTATGTCACCGGTCCGCTCGGCGGCTTTACCGCGAATGGCAAGGGCGAGCGCTTTATCGAATGCGATTACTGGAGCGGCCAGATGATGTGGGAGTTTTATCAGGAACTGCAAAGCGGCAACGGCCCTGTGTTCCTGAAGCTCGACCATCTCGCGGAAGAAACCATTCAGACGATCGAACAGATTTTGCATACGAACGAGCGCCCGAGCCGCGGCCGCTTTCATGAGGGACGCGGCACCGATTACCGCAGCCAGATGATCGAGATGCACATTTCGGAGATCGGTTTTTGCAGCGGACACAGCGCGTCGGGCGTGTATGTGAACGCGCGCGCGGAAACCACCGTGCCGGGACTGTATGCTGCCGGCGACATGGCGGCCGTGCCGCACAACTACATGCTCGGTGCGTTCACGTATGGATGGTTCGCGGGCCATAACGCGGCCGACTACGTGGCGGGCCGCGAACATGCGGCCGTCGACGAAGAGCAGATCGACGCCGAGCGCGCGCGCATTTATGCGCCGCTAGAGCGCAGCAACGGTCTCGCGCCCGCGCAGGTCGAATACAAACTGCGCCGCATGGTGAACGACTACCTGCAGCCGCCGAAGGTCACACGCAAAATGGAAATCGGTCTACAGCGCTTTGCTGAAATCAGTTCGGATATCGAATCGATGTCGGCCGCCAATCCGCACGAGTTGATGCGCGCCGCCGAAGTGCGCGCGATACGCGATTGCGCGGAAATGGCCGCACGTGCATCGCTTTTTCGAACCGAGAGCCGCTGGGGGCTCTACCACCATCGCGTGGATTACCCGCAGCGCGACGACGCGCAATGGTTCTGCCACACGCATTTGCGCAAGGACGCGAATGGCCGCATGACGAGCGAAAAGCGTGCGGTCGAACCGTACATCGTCGCGCTCAACGAGGACGAACGCGATGCCTATCGCAACCTGCGAATCGGCGAGCCCGCGCTCGACGCCGCCACAGCCTGACGGAGCATGACGATGTCCTCGACGCCGCTTACATCACCGCTTACCGCCTTTACGCCACACGATATTTTCCAGCGCAGTTCAGCGCCCGTCACGATCGACGAAAGCAAGTGCATCGCCGAAAAAGGCTGCACGGTATGCGTCGACGTGTGCCCGCTGGATCTGCTCGCAATCGACATGACGAAAGGCAAAGCGTATATGCAATTCGACGAATGCTGGTACTGCATGCCTTGCGAGCAGGATTGCCCGACGGGCGCCGTCAAGGTGTCCATTCCGTATCTTCTGCGTTAAGCGATGCGCGGAATGTCTACTCTTCCATCACGTCCATTCATGACCGATTCGACCGATCCGAATGCTTCGCTCGATGCCGTTCCCGCGGAAGCCATCGCGCTGCTGTCTCGTCTCGCGTCCGAAGACGCCGTCGTGCGCCGGATCGCGCTGCTCGATCTCGCCGATCTCGAGGATGCCTGCGTGATCGAACCCATTGTCGATGCGCTACGGCGCGACGCGTCGCCTGAAGTGCGTAGCGAGGCGGCGCTCGTGCTGGCTTCGTGGGAGCGCGACGATGTGGTGGAGGCGCTGTGCGGCGCGTTACTCGACGGCGACGCGTCCGTGCGTGCGAATGCGGCGCAGAGCCTCTCCGAACTGAAGCACGCGTCCTCGGGCGCGATCCTGCTCGAGTGGTTGAAGCGTCCCGATTCGTTCATGCGCGCCGCGCTGTTGCGCGCGTTGCGCGAACTTCGCGTGGCCGATGCGTTCGCGCCTGCATTGCACGCGCTCGCCGATGCGGACGCGAATGTGCGCGAGCAAGCCATCGGCGTGTTGGGATGGTTGAAGAACCCGCTCGCGCTCGAACCGTTGGCGTCGCTCGCAACGAGCGACGCGGATGCTTCGATCCGGCGTGCCGCAGCAGCGGCGCTTGGCTTTGCGCCGCCCGCAAATCGCGAGACGACGGCGGCGTTGCTCAGTGCATTGCGCGACGACGTCTGGCAGGTGCGCGAAGAGGCCGCGACGACGCTCGGCAAGCTGCGCGCCGCCGAATCGCGCGAGGCTTTGGAGGAAGCGCTCGACGACGCCTACTGGCAAGTGCGCTTGCGTGCGCTGCGCGCGCTCGGACAGATTGGCGACAGCGCGAGCGCGGCGCGCGTCGCTGCCCTGCTGTCGCATTCGATCAGTAACGTGCGCAAGGAAGCCGCGCTCGCGCTAGGCGAGATCGGCAGCAGCGACGATGCGCCCACATTGTCCGCGCTCGAAGCAGCCGAGGCCGACGGCGATCCCGAAGTGCGCAAGGCGGCGCGAATCGCGCTGCGTCAAATCGCCGGGCGTCGGCCGTGAACATTCCAGACCATGTGGCGATCGACGCAAGCAGCGCGAGCCTGTCGATACGCTGGCCCGACGGCTCGGCCGCGCAGTTGCCGTTCGCCGCATTGCGCGCGGCGTGTATGTGCGCGCAGTGCCGCAAGCGCAAGTACGACGGGGAAGCTCCGTTGTCACGACCCGATGTGAAGCTGCTCGATGCGCGGCCGTCGGGCTATGGATTGCAACTCGTGTTCGACGATGGGCACGAGCGCGGGATTTTTCCGTGGGTCTATCTTGAGCGGCTCGCGAAAGGTGAGCGGAACGATGTCGTCTAGCTCGGGCACCGCGACACATATCGAAACTGCCACGGACGACCGGGCGTTACTCCGGCTGCTATGTGAGCGCCACTGTGTCGGGCGATTTCTCCGACCATACGCTGGCGAGTGACGCCCACCTTCACACCTGCAACGCAGGCGCCCGTGGGTTATTTATTGTGCACCATTCACACGGACGTGCACGGACGACGTGGCTCCGCCCCTGCCCCCCACCCCCGCACAAAACGAAAATGACTTTTGCCTCATCTGATCTCGCCCATATTGCCAACTAGACTCCCCTACAGGCGAATCAAAATCAGCGGCGTCGAGGCCGGTTGAAAAACCAGGAGCACCTTTGCTCAACACCATTCTCAACGGACTTCTGCCGGTCGCGTTCGTGATCATGCTGGGCTGGCTATCGGCGTGCATAGGCTTGCTGAAACACGGCGATGCAGACGTGTTCGCGACGCTCGTCATCCGTTTCGCACTACCCTTCGCGCTGTTCGAAGGCGCGGTCAGGACTTCGCCGGACAAGCTCCACAACGTGGGGTTCGCGCTATGCCTGACACTCGGACTGATGGGCACGTATGTGATTGCGTTAGGGATCGGCCGATTCGTCTTCAGACATGATCTGCGCACCGCCACCATGCAGGCGCTGGTGTGTGCATTTCCCGACATGGCCTATTTCGGCGCGCCGATTCTCGCCGCGGTGTTCGGGCCGGAAGGATTTCTGGCGGTGCTGGTCGGCAATCTCATCACGAGCCTGTTCATGCTGCCGCTGACGATAGTCCTGACCGGGCTCGGCAACAACAACGGAACGGCCACCGAGCGGACGGACGTGTTGCGGGTGTTCCGGCAAAGCATTGCCCGCGCCGTCATCCATCCGATTGTGTGGCTGCCGGTCTCAGGCATGGTGCTGAGCTTTTGCCACGTCACGCTACCCGAACCGGTGCTAACTTCTGTCGGCCTCATTGCAAAGGCTGCCGGCGGCACGTCGCTGTTCGCGCTCGGGCTGATGCTTTACGGCGAGCGCTTCGTGATCAACGCCAACATCCTCGTGAATCTCGGCATCAAGAACTTCGTCCAGCCCGCGTTGATGGCACTCGGCGCCGTACTGTTCGGCGTAGTCGGCGCCCCCGCACATCAGGCCATCATTACGGGGGCCGTGCCGACTGCGACCGCCGCCGCCATGTTCGCGATCAAGAGCAACACCTACACACGCGACGCCACCGCAACGATTCTCGTCAGTACGATTCTCGGCGTGTTCACTGAGGGATTGCTGATCGCCTGCTTCTTTTGACGAGGCCAGCCAGCAATCCCACACGCGAATGAACAGCCTCATGCAAGATCGGCCCGCTGCCTAACGCAAGTTGGTGCGCGCCAGTTCGACGATCTCGTCACCGCGTCCATTGAGGATCGCGCGCATCATGTAAAGGCTGAATCCCTTCGCTTGCGCCAACTCGATTTTGGGCGGCATCGCCAGTTCATGTTTGGCCGTGACGACGTCCACGAGCGCGGGCCCCGGATGATCGAATGCCTGCTTTAACGCAGCCGCCACATCTTCCGATTGCTCGACGCGCACACCGAAGATACCGGCACCCTTTGCGATCGCCGCGAAATCGGTTCTGGCCAGATCGACATTGGTATCGAGGTAGCCGGCCGCCTTCAGTTCCATCGAAACGAAGCCGAGCAGGCTGTTATTGAAGACCACGACCTTGATCGGCAAGTCTAGCTGCCGCGCGGTGAGCAGATCGCCGAGCAGCATCGACAGGCCGCCGTCGCCGGACAGGGACACGACTTGCCGCCGCGGATGCGCCCCTTGCGCGCCGAGCGCCTGCGGCATCGCGTTGGCCATCGAGCCGTGATTGAAAGAGCCGTGCAACTGGCGCTTGCCGTTCATCGTCAGATAGCGCGCGGCCCAGACCGTGGGCGTGCCGACGTCGGCGGTGAAGATCGCGTCGTCGCTGGCGGCTTCGTCGATCATCTTCGCCAGATACTGCGGATGGATCGGCCGCCCTGGCCCCGCCGGCGTCGCCAGATCGTCCAGATCCTTGCGGGCCGACGCGTAATGCCTGCGCGCGTTGTCGATGAAACCGCGATCTGTTTTGCGTTGCAGCCTTGGCAGCGTCGCGGCGACGGTCTCTTTCACCGTGCCCACGAGCCCGAGCGCGAGCGGCGCACGGCGGCCGAGCCGTGAGCCTTTCCAGTCCACCTGAATGATTTTCGCGTGAGCGGGATAGAAAGGACGGTAGGGAAAGTCGCAGCCGAGCAGCAACAAGGTGTCGCACGACATCATCGCGTGATAGCCCGAGCTGAAGCCGATCAGCCCGGTCATGCCGACGTCGTAAGGGTTGTCGTATTCGATGAACTGCTTGCCGCGCAACGCGTGAACGATCGGCGCACCGAGCGTATCGGCGAGCGCCACGACCTCGTCGTGCGCGCCTTGCGTGCCGCTGCCGCACATGATCGTCACGGCGTCGGACGCATTCAGGAGCGCCGCGAGACGATCCAGGTCTTCTTCCGCGGGCAGGATTCGCGGCGGGGCGCTTTCCGTCCACGACACTGGCTCGGCCGGGCCTTCGCTCAGCGCGACGTCGCCGGGAAGCACGATCACCGCGACGCCGCGCTCCTCGATCGCCGTGCGCATCGCGCGGGCGAGCACGCGTGGAAACTGCGCGGCCGACGACACGACTTCCACATAATGACTGCACTCCTTGAACAACTCCTGCGGGTGCGTTTCCTGAAAGTAACCGAGGCCGATTTCACTCGAAGGAATATGCGCCGCAATGGCCAGCACGGGCTGATGATTGCGGTGGCAATCGAACAGGCCGTTGATCAGATGCAGGTTGCCGGGACCGCAACTGCCCGCGCACACCGCGAGGCGCCCGCTCGAAGCCGCGTCGGCGCCGGCCGCGAATGCGGCGGCTTCCTCGTGACGCGTATGCATCCAGCGTATCGAGCCGACTTCATCGAGGCTGTAGGCGAGCCCGTTCAGACTGTCGCCGGTCACACCCCAGATTCGCTCGACGCCGGCTGCGGCAAGCGTTCTCGCGAGGTATCCGGCAATCGTGTTACTGGCCATGCTTGACTCCTTTTCAGTGAATGAAGACTGGCGGCAAGCAATGACGGGACCGCGGCATTGCCATGCCGAATTGATAACCTACGAGACCGTCGCAAACAAGTCCTGAATTACGCCTGAAAACAACTGAAGCCGGTGTATGAATCGTCACGGCGCGGTGGTCGGTTGCAGCGGCGCCATCAACTCTAGCGCCGATTCGAGAATCATGGCGTGCGCGTTGACGGGTTCCGGGTTCGACCGCCAGGGATGATAAATACGATCGCCGCGACGAATCCGTTGTCCAGTCAGGACACACACGCCTGAAACCTTGGCGCCGGCCACTCGCCATATCTGCGCGCCGTAGAAGCAGCTCGTGGAATCGCGCCACTGAATCGTGACGGCGGAGGGCGAGGTTCGCTCGATCAGACTCACGACAGGTCGGGCAGCGCAGTTCACGTTCGAGTGCGCGTCTGAACGGCACGGCGTCATACGCTCGTGCGCGGAAGTTCTTCGCCCAGCGCATTCCTCGCATCGCGATCCGGATAAAAGCAGATGTATCGTCTGCGCCCACGGGTCCTCTCGCTTGGTCATGATCAAGTGCGCTCTCCAGTAGAAGACACGTCGGGTGAAGGGAACATTGCACGCATACCATGCCCCGACGTCTATTTCGCCTTCCATGAAAATAGCGCTTTTGCTCGCCTGGAAAACCGATGCAGCACGAACAACACTTGATCCCCGGTATCAACAATGGCCTTAAGGCGCAGCCCCCGCGGACGGCAGCGTGAAGTGAAAACGCGCCCCGCCGTGCACGGACAGATTGTCGGCCTCGATGCGTCCGTCATGCGCGTCGATGATCGAGCGGCATATCGGCAAGCCCATTCCCATCCCGCCTTCCTTCGTCGTGAAGAAACTTTGGAACACGCGATCCATATGTTCGGGCGCGATGCCAGGACCACTGTCCTCGATAGCGCAATGCAGCGTGCCCGCGTCCGGTGCATTGGTGCGAATTGTGATCCTCCGCTCGGGGCTGCCGGTCTGCTCCATCTGCTGCATCGCATTGACCACGAGGTTGACGATCACCTGCTGCAATTGCACGCGATCGGCGCGCACTCGCCTCACGCCCGGCGCAAGTTCGAGCGAAACCTGGACGTCGCGCGTCTGGATCTCACGGCGCAAGAAAACCAGCGCCTCGTCGATGAGCAGCGCAAGCGGTTCGAGCGTGTATTTAGGCCCGCGCCGCAGCGCCATCCCGCGAATCCGGCCGATGATGTCGACGGCCCGCTGCGCATCGGCGGCGATGCGCTGGTTCGTGTCCCGCACCTCGTCCAGTTCGGGCACCGGCCGGTTCAACCAGCGCTCGCTGACCTGGCAATTTATCGCGATCGCAGCGAGCGGCTGGTTGAGTTCATGCGCGATCGACGCCGTCAATTCACCCAGCATCGAAATGCGCGCCGCATGCGCGAAATCCGCCTGCAGCCGCTGCAGCATGTCCTGGGCGCGAACGCGCTCGGTCAGGTCGACGAGGCTAATCAGCGCGATCCCCAGGTCGTCGACCGTGCGCGGGCGCGCGACAGTCAGCAGAACGTCGATCACGCGCCCGTCGAGCGTCGGCAGCCGGGTCGTTTCCTGGAACAGCATGTCCCCGCGATAACGGCTCTCGAGCGCGCGCCGCAGCGTATCGGGACTCTCCTTCCAGACCCACGGCAGCGGACCAAGCAGCGCGCGCCGTTCGGTCGCGCCGAACATCTGAAGCGCATGGTCGTTTGTCTCTTCGACGACAAGCGTGTTCTTCGCGCGCTCGAGCCAGTCTGCGTGGTCGCTGATATATGCCGACAGATCGTCGACACCTTGCCCGCGCAGTTCGGTCAGCATCGCGGTCAACGGCTGCGCCTCGATCTGCCACAGCCCGACCGGTATATCGCGAAAGAGGCTGCGATAGCGTTGCTCGCTGCGCGCAAGCGCGGCGTGCGCCTGCTTGCGTGTCGTGATGTCCATCAGCGCGCCGACCAGCCGCCTTTGACCGGGCCCATCGGCCACCACGTGCGCCACGACCTGCAAGTGACCATGCGAGCCGTCCGGCATCGACAGCCGATGCTCGATGTCGAACGCCTGGCCGTCGCGCGCGGCGCGATCGAACGCCGAGCGCACGAAGGCAAGATCGTCGGGATGGACGCGATCGAGCATCAACTGCAACGTCGGCGTGATGCTTGCGTCGTAGCCAAAGATACGGAAACTCTCTTTCGACCAGAACATCGCATCGCCCGTCACATCCCAATCGAAGCTCCCCGTGTGACTCAACTCCTGGGCGGCCGTCAACAGCGCTTCCGCGTGTTGAAGATCGGCGTATAGCCGCAACGTTTCGAGCGACAGCGCCGCCTGCGATGCCAATAGCCGCAACACGGCTGTTTGCGCCGGCGAGAATACGTCCACCGTCAGCGTGTTTTCGAGGTACAGCACGCCGATCAGCCTGGTCAGTTTGACGAGCGGAAGACACAGGATCGAGCGGCAGTCATGCGCGCGCATGTACTCGTCCTGTGAATAGGGGTTGGGCGCAGTCACGTCGTCGAGCATGAGTATGTCCCGGGTCCGCGCGACATAGCGAAGGATGGACATAGGCAGATCGGCGGCGCTCGGGCGCGATTTCGGCAAACGCACTGCCACGGTATTACCGACTGTCTCGGCTTCCGCTTCGATGCGCAGTTCGTCGCCGCGCGCGAGAATCAGCAGCCCGCGGTTTGCACCGGCGTGTTCGAGCGCGAGCAGCATCAGCTTGCGAATCAGCTCGTTCAGATCCATGCCGCTAAAAATGGACTCCGATACCTTGACGACAGTCGCGAGGTCCAGTTGTTCTACCGATGTCGCAACCGACCCTTCTTCGTCGACCAGTTCGGCTCTTAACTGCGGGTAGATACTTTCCAGTTGACGCACCTTGCCTTGTGCGCCCCAGCGTTCGTAGCAGGAGCGCGCATCGGCCAGATAATGATCGGCAAGCGTCGCGCGAGCTCGCGAGGCGTGAAATCGCGCGGCCAACTCATTGGCCATCGCCTGATTCTGAATGAAGCCGTGCACGCGGGCGAGCCGCAGCGCGTCTTCGTAATGGTGCATGGCGTCGACGTCGCGACCGTCGATGCGCGCCAGTTCCGCCAGAACCAGCGAATAACGGTTTCCGTAATTCGCCGGGCAATGTCGCGCCCACATTTCAAATTTCTCAAGCTTCTCGGTGATGACCTGCCGATACGCCTGCTGCTGGCCGGCAGACGCGTCGGCATAAAGCGCGCTCAGTGTGAGCACATGAAAAAAGTGAAACGTGGGCTCGATCGCCAGCGCCATCACGGAACTGAGGACCGCTTCGGCCATTGCCGCAGCGTTCAGTGCGTCGGCATAGCGGCCATCGAGATACGCGAGCATCAGCTTGATGATGTGATAAACGCCGATGCCGCAGCCGAAATTGGATTTGACGATGGCCTCGCAACAGGCGGCTTCGTCGAAGTGGTCGTCGTTGAGCGTGAGCATTCCGCTCGACAGACCTCGCAAGCTCGCGACGAACTGCTGCTCGATACGAATCGTTTCATGAACCGCGTCGTTATGACTCTCGAGCATGAGCGTCGCGTATCGCGCCGAATGCGCGTGCATGTCCTTGAGCGCGTCGCCTTTTTCGATCGACTGCCATACAGCATTGAACGCGAGATTGCCGGCGAACACCAGGTCGCCCACTTCCATGCAGGCAACGGCCGCCTGTTCAAACACCGGGAGGTTCTCGTCGATGTGACATCGCCAGAAATTCACATGACTGCAATACAGATGAAGCAGCTTTCCGTACAGGCGGCGATTGCCGAACTTTTCGTTCAGACGCAACGACATTTCGGAGAACTGCACGGCAGCCGGGATATCGCCGATGCGGGAAACCAGCATCAACGCAAAATTGCCGTACGCGAAACTCGAGTTGTCGGTATTGCCATGACGCAGCGAGAGATTGACCGCCTTCAGCGTGAACAGCGGATAAAAGACCGGACGCGCGGCGAACGCGCACGGCATGGCCTCGACAAGCAGATTGATGACCGCGCGGCTCGCCGGGTCTTCGGCCACGGGCGCGTCGACCAGTTCTTCAGTCGGACGGCCCGCCTGGTTGATGGGCACCTCCAGCAACGCGTCGTCGACGGCCGCGCGGAGCTCATCATCAGCCTCCGGAAAAACGATACCGAAGTCACGCAGCGCCGCTAGCGCGGCGGCGAAGCTCTCGTTGTACTTTCCGGCGAGCTGATATAACTCCATCCGCAGACTGAATACTTTGGCCCGATCGAGATTGTCATGCGCCCTTTCGAGTACTAGATCGGCTACGGCGTCCGCCCTGGCGAAATCGCCAACCAGGTACTCGCATTCCAGATACGCGAGATAGAGTTCCAGCGTGCTGTCGTAACGCTCGTCCCACGCGGCGTCCGAGAGCAGCGCGACGCCCTGGGCGAGATAGCTTCGGGCCGACGAGTACGCCGTCGAACTCATCGCGCGCTTGCCTGCAATCAGGTTGAGTGCCGCGGCTTGCTCGCGCTCCGTCTTGCTCTGTATTAAAGCCGCACCGCGATTGAGGTGATTGACGATGTCGAAAATCGCCTCGTGAAGCGCCTCGGGCGGAGTATGCGAGGCGAGCGCTCGGCCGATTCGCAAATGCGTCGCGGGCCGCTCGCCGGCGGGAATCAACTCATACGCGGCTTCCTGCACGCGGTCGTGAGCGAACACATAGTTCGAGCCCACGCGAAACACCAGTCCGCTGCGTATGGCTTCCCACATGCGGGCGTTGGTGACCTCCTCCGCTTTGTCTTCCGCTTTGTCCTGCACCCATGTCAGCGCGGTGACATCGGCCACATTGCCGAGGCACGCGAGTTGTCCCAGCACGTCACGTGTTTCGGCGGACAAGCGGCCGAGCTTCGCAGCCATCAGGTCGGCGACGTTGTCGGTATAGCCCTTTGCGCGGATGCCCGGCAAATCCCACGTCCATACCGCGGCGCGATGATCGAAGCGGATCAAGCCTTCATCGTGCAGCGCGGTCAGAAACTGGATCGTGAAAAACGGATTGCCGCCTGTCTTCTCATGCACCAGTTGCGCAAGCGCCTCGACCGGTGCGCCGTCGCAGTGCAACGCATCGGCAGCAAGCTGCGCGATGCTTCGCGCGTTCAGCGGCTCGAGCACGATCTGCTGCACGTTGCCGGCCGCGCTACGAATCGAATCGAGCGTGCGCGCAAGCGGGTGCGACGCATCGACTTCGTTGTCGCGGTATGCACCGATCAGTAAAACATGGCGCACCTCGGGATGCGTGACGAGATGCTCCAGCAGTTCGAGTGTTGCGGTATCGAGCCATTGCAGATCGTCAATGAATAGCGCGAGCGGATGCTCGGCCCGCGCGAACACACCCAGGAAGCGACGGAACACCCAATGAAACAGGTTTTGCGCATCTTGCGGCGGCAGATTCGGAACGGGCGGCTGCTCGCCGATGATGAGCGCAAGCTCGGGAATCAGATTGACCATCACCTGCCCATTCGGCGCGAGCGCCTCCATCAACTGTTCGCGCCAGGGCTCGATCTCCGTGTCGCTTTTGCTGAGCAGATCGCGCAAGAGCCACTGGAATGCCTGCGCAAAGGTGGCGTACGGAACATCTCGCTTGTACTGATCGAACTTGCCGGCAGCAAACAGCCCGCGCGGCGGCACCAGCACTTTGTGCAGCTCGTTGACGACCGACGATTTGCCGATGCCGGCATAGCCCGCAATCAACACGAGTTCGGTCGCGCCGCCCGCGACGATTCTCTCGAACGCGTCGACGAGGTTCCCGATCTGCGCCTCGCGCCCATAAAGTTTTTCGGGAATCAGCAGACGGTCCGATGCATCGTGCAAGCCGAGCGCAAACGGCGCAATCGAATGATTCATGCCCCACGACGCAACGCACGCACGAAGATCCGCCTCGACGCCCGCCGCGGTTTGATAACGGTCTTCCGCGGCCTTGGCCAGCAGTTTCAGCACGATGCGCTCGACAGGCTCGGGAATGCCCCTCGCCCGCTCGCCTGGCGGCGGCGGCCTGCGCGCGATATGACAGTGGATCCATTCCATCGGGTCGGATGCCGTGAACGGCAGCGAACCCGTAAGCATTTCGTACAAAACGACGCCGAGCGAATAGAGATCGCTGCGGGTGTCGATCGAGCGATTCATTCGCCCCGTCTGCTCAGGCGCCATGTATGCAAAGGTGCCCGCCACCACTTCCGGCGGTATGGGCGGCTGATGCTCCTGCGGCAATTGCGAAGCGATGCCGAAGCCGGTAAGACGCACGCGATCGTTGCTATCGACCAGCACATGCGCCGGCTTGATGTCTTTATGTATGAGACCGCATTGATGAACGCGGCCGATCACCTTTGCGAGGTTGACGGCGATACGCAACACACGCGCCAGTTCGAGAGGACGGCGCAAGATGCGCCGCAAAGGCTCGCCGCCGTCGTCGTCGAGAACCAGCATGGGCGGCTCGCGGCGCGGGTCGAGCGCGAGCGGATGCGCCGCCCAGCTTGCATCGAGGAACGGCGCCAGACGGTACTCATGCACGAGGCGCGCGACACTGCGCGAAGTCGGCCGCGCGGCGACCAGCGCAAGCATCGTCACCGCATGACTGGCCTTCCTCGCCCGATACAGCGAGAAATCGCCGTCATCGTGTAATGGCTCGAGTTCGTACCCGCTGAGGATCACGCCGCCTCCTGTCGTCGAGTGCGCCGAACGGACAGGAACGGAGCCAGCGCGGGACCTTGCGCGCCCGATCAGCCAACAACATCACGCTCGCGATCATTGAGCGACCATTCTTGTACGAATAGACAACAAACGCAAAGCAAAACTTACGGTTGCACGCGCAACGGCGACGCCCCGCCAACCGCGCTCCGCGTCGCCGCATTCGAATCTTTCAGCCTGTAATGCACCGATTCAACGCAGTTTCCCGACGGTGCCTTCGTCATAGCACGATGGTGTGGCAAGCCATACCATCGTGTGATGGACTGGCCTTCCGACTCGCGGTTTCATCTACTCATCGCAGCGGTCTGAGCGGGTACGACGACCAACCCGGCAGAACTGCTAACGATCGATGCAGCCCGCGTTGCTGCACACAAAATGCTCGCTCATATCGATTCGTAACGATTACTTCGATCTCGTCGGCGTCGCCTCCAGGAGTCGCATCATGGACCATCTTGAAACCATCCGTATCTTCGTGAAAGTTGCCGATACATCGAGCTTCAGCCGCACCGCGGAGCACTTCGCCGTGACCACAGCCGTCGTGACGCGACGCGTCGTCGCGTTGGAGAAACGTCTCGACGCCCGGCTCTTCCGGCGCACGACTCGACACGTCGCATTGACCGATGCCGGCGCGACGTTTCTCGAAAGCGCGCGCCGTATTCTCGACGACATCGACGAGGCCGAAATGGCCGTTGCCGGTCAGGAGCGCCGCGCCTGCGGCGTGCTCAGGATCGCGTCTCCCGTTGCGTTCGGGCTGCGGCACCTGAGTCCGATCCTGAAGTCGTTCCGCGACGCTTATCCGCTCGTCATGCCGCATGTGGCGCTGTGCGACGACACGATCAACCTGGTCGAAAGGCGGGTCGATGTCGTGATCGTTCCCGAAGTGGAAGCCAGCGGCAATTCGCTCGTCACCAGACGGTTCGCGTCCAGTCCGATGCAGCTCGTTGCATCGCCGATGTATCTGCAGCGGCACGGCGTACCGGGCACGGTGGCCGCGCTGAACGATCATGTGGTCTTGCAGCATTCAGGCAAGCAGTTTGCCGAATGCCTGCGCCGGCTCGAGCGGCTGGGCGATGGCCGCTGTCATCCGGACAGCCTGATCATGTCGAACAGTCTCGCGATGCTGCACAAGATGTCCGTGGACGGTCACGGCATCGCCGTGCTGCCGGCCTATTTGGCCGAGCCGGATATCGACAGCGGTCTGCTCGTCAATGTGCTGCCAGGCATCGACATGCCGCGTCTCGACCTGTCGGTCGCGTTCGAAACGCGCCATAACATGCCCGCAAGAATTCGCGCGTTCATCGACTTCATCGTGAATCACTTCAACATCGACGACATCGCGACAGCGCCGCACGTCGCTCCCGTCACGGTGCGAAAAGCCGCCACGCCGCCTTGCATGGCGCGCGCCATCCATCATTCGTTCGACGCGGTCGGCTCGCCGGTTTACGACTGAGTACGACTGAGCGCGTCTATTCACCCGCCAGCCGCGAGAAACCGGTGTATCTGCCCCACGACAGCCGCGCCCTCGCCCACTGCCGAGGCGACGCGCTTGGTCGAACCCGAGCGAACGTCGCCGATCGCGAACACGCCTTCGATGTTCGTCTGCAACGGCATCGTCGACGCGCCGGCTTCTTCCAGGTCGGCGCCGGTCAATATGAAGCCGCTGCTGTCGAGCGACACCGCGCATTGATCCAGCCAGCCCGTATTGGGTTCAGCGCCGATGAAAACGAACAGGTGATGCGCCGTCATGCTTCCTTCGATGCCGCCGGCACCACGGTAGTGCACGCGCTCGAGACGCGCATTGCCGTCGAGCGCGGTCAGTTCCATCCGCGTATGAAGCGTGAGGTTCGCGAGCGACGCGACACGATCGGCGAGATAGTGCGACATGCTGCGAGCGAGGGTCGCGCCCCGAATGAACATGTGCACATGTTCCGCGTGCCCGGCGAGGAACACGGCAGCCTGTCCCGCGGAATTGCCGCCGCCCATCAGCACGACGGACTCCTTGCGGCACAGCCTCGCCTCGATCGGCGTCGCCCAGTAATAGACGCCGGAGCGTTCAAAGCGCGAGAGGTTCTCGACGGAAGGCCGGCGATATTCAGCGCCGCTCGCGATCACCACCGTGCGCGTGGTAATGCGGCGGCCGCCGATCAGTTCGACGACAAGCGGTTGCCTGTCGCAATGCAGTGCGCTGACCTCGCACGGGATTCCGATATGCGCGCCGAACTTCTGCGCCTGGACCAACGCGCGGCCCGCGAGTGCCTGCCCGGAGATGCCTGTAGGAAAGCCCAGATAGTTCTCGATGCGCGCGCTTGTGCCGGCCTGCCCACCGGGCGCGCGGCAGTCGAGCGCCGCCACCGACAATCCTTCGGACGCCGCATAGACTGCTGCTGCCAGGCCCGCCGGACCCGCGCCGACGATCGTCACATCGTAGACATGCGTCGGATCGAATTCCGGAATGAGGCCGAGGCACGATGCCAGTTGCCCTTCATCGGGGTTTCGCAACACCGTGCCGTCCGGACAAAAGATCAGCGGGAAGTCGTCGGGCTGCGGCGTCAGTCGCTCTAGCAACGCGATGGCTTCCGCGTCCTGCTCGCTATCGAGCGTCATGTTGGGAAACGCGTTGCGCCGCAAGAAATTCTGCAAGGCGGCCAACTGCGGATGGCGCGACGAGCCGACGAGAACGACACCCTGTCCCCGTTCGATGACGAGCACCCGCCGCAAGATCAGCGCGCGCATGATCTTTTCGCCGAGGTCGGCTTCGCTCACCATCATCGCGCTAAGCTCGGCGGGCCGCACGAGCACGGCTTCGACATCTTCGAGGACATGCGCGTCGACCACGGCCAGCTTGCTCGATAGCTGCGTGACGTCAGAGGTAAATTCGCCGCGCTTCGTGTAGGTGTGAATCACGCGTTCGTGGCCGAGGCCGTCGCGGCCGACTATCCGGACCTTGCCTGACAGCACGACGAACATTCCTGGGCAACGGCTTCCGGCACGGTAAAGCAAGTCGCCCTTGACGTAGCGCGACACGCTGCCAAACCGCCGTATGCTGTCGATCTCCGCAGCGGAGAGGACCGGAAACATCTGGTTGTAGCGAGGATGGTCGCGCACCGCGGGGTCGTCGGCGAGCGCCTCGTCATCAACGCGGCTCGTGTTCTCCGTCACTTCGCGGGCGGGCGCCTTGCCTGGCGACTCTGGCTCGTTGCTCATTGCCGAACCTCCTTGACCGGCCGGCTGGCGCCCGCGTGCCGAGGCTGCGCGCCGTCGCGGCAGGCAGGCGGCAGCGCCGGAAAATCACGCCCTGCACTCGCTAGGCCCGCAGGAGCTTGATCAGTTCTCTGGCAGCCGGGCCAGACGAAGCCGGATTCTGGCCTGTGATCAGCCGCCCGTCTACGATCGTATATACCGACCAGTCCGGGCCTTTTTCAAACAGGCCGCCCAGACGCTTCAGCTCGTCCTCGACCAGGAACGGTACGACCGCGGTAAGCTGCACAGCCTCTTCTTCGCTATTGGTAAAGCCCGTGACACGCTTTCCCTTGACGATGGGCTGCCCCTGATACGTGACGTTGTTCAATACGGCCGGCGCGTGACAGACGGCGGCGACCGGCTTGCCGGCGTTATAGAACGCCTCGATCAAGGCGATCGAGTTTCTGTCTTCCACGAGGTCCCACAGCGGGCCGTGCCCGCCCGGATAGAAGACCGAATCGTAGCCGTCGGAGCTTACTTCGGACAGCTTGACGGTGTTGGCGAGAATTGCCTGGGTGGCAGCGTCTTTCTTGAAGCGCTCCATGGAATCTGTCTGGTTGCCGGGCTCGTCGCTTTTGGGGTCGATCGGCGGCTGGCCGCCTTTGACGGAAGCCACGGTGACCTCCACGTCGGCATCGACGAACGCATAGTACGGAGCCGTGAACTCTTCGAGCCAGAAACCGGTCGGCTTGCCGGTGTTTCCAAGCACGTTGTGCGAAGTCAAAACCATCAAAACCTTCATTGTCAGTCTCCGGTTGATTGCGAGGACATGCCTGTGCGACGGCTGGGCGGACACCGGTAACGCTACGCCCAATCGCGGCGGCACACCATACGTACAACGGATGTCGGGCGGCCGCCGTTCGATTGTTCAATCAATACCTACGTATGGCGTTCCCGGTCTGTGCGGTTGCGCAGAACGAGTACTTCGTCTTTTGCGCCAGACTGAAGTGGCTCAAGTGCCAATATGGAAAACCGTCTACAAAAATCTGGCGATAAGCGGGACGGTTGCTTACTATACGAACGTATCCGCGTCGGCTTAATGCAACCAGTTCTGGATGAGCAAGCGATGAAACATGACAATGCGATGGGCGCAAGGGAATCATTGTCGGACTCGCTTGTTTATGTGGTCGACGACGATGAATCTATTCGGGGCGCACTGACTTCTCTGCTCACTTCCGTCGGCATCAAGGTACTGGCGTTCGAATCGGCGGACGACTTTCTGGCCGCGGAAATGCCCGACGTGCCCAGTTGCCTCATTCTCGACGTTCGGCTGCGAGGCACGAGCGGCCTCACGCTGCAACAGCATCCATTCCGGGAGAGCGTCCCGTTTCCGGTTATTTTTCTGACCGGGCACGGCGACATCGAAATGTCCGTGAAGGCGATGAAGGCAGGCGCTTTTGACTTCATGACAAAGCCGTTCAAGGATCAGGACCTGATCGATACGATCGCCGCAGCGCTGAAGCGCGATGGAGAACTAAAGCGTCAGGCGAAGATCGTTGCGGGCATCCGTCAAACGTACGAATCCCTGACGGCGCGCGAGCGGCAAGTCATCAAACTGGTCGCCGATGGACTGCTGAACAAGCAGATCGCGGGCCAGCTTTCTCTGAGCGAAGTGACAGTCAAGATCCATCGCGCGCAAGCGATGCACAAGCTGAATGCACGCTCAGTGCCTGACGTCGTGAGGAAGCTACAGCAAGTGGCGCCTCTGCACTAGGAGCGGCTCGACAAACCGGCCGGGCCTATCGCGCTGCCCTTACCTCTTCCTCAATCACGACGAATGCGCTCAGGCTAATACACACTGTCATCCGGATCATTCGAACGTCTTATTGCTGCTTCGCCCATTGGCCTGTAAGTTGCAAGAAGAATCAGCTTGTTCGAATCCGTGTCCGTGCTCTGTGGATTCCTGATGAAATCAAAGCGCTCTCCTGCAACTATTGCAGTGGTGGACGACGACGAATCCATCCGGATGGCGATATCCAATCTGCTCCGTTCGGCGAACTGGCACGCTATTGTTTACGAGTCCGCCAACCATCTTCTGGTCGATGCATCCCGGTCGCAGCCGAATCTGGTTATCGCCGATATTCATATGCCGGGCATGGACGGTTTCGCGCTTCTTGAGTCGATCAAACTATGGCAACGCCCAAGCCCCGTCATTTTTATTACGGCTTACGCGACTCAACAGTTATTCGAAAAAGCGCAAGCGAGCCGAGCCGCCGGTTTCTTCTCGAAGCCAGTGGACGGCGTGCGGCTACTCGCGCTGATTGGTGAAATACTACAGACGTAACCTTGCTTTTATCGCCGCCATCATCACGTCAGCCCTTTGTCCCGTGTTTCGATCAGTACGGGACAAGGCGACCGGTCGATCACTTCTCCGCTGATCGACGGATTAGCCCAGCGGCGCAGCCGTGACAGATGGTGGTGCCCCATCACGATGACTTCGGCGGCCAGCAGCCCGGCTTGTTCGATGATCACATCGGCCGGAGGATTTCCCGCGCGAAGGTGCTGCTCCACGATCAGATTGTGGCCGGCAAGCTGCCCCGCTGCTGTGGCGAGGACGGATCGCGCAAACGATGTCTGCGCGCTTGCGGGCGGATAGGTCAGGCCGTCGGGCGCGATACCGCTTTCGCTGCCGGGAGGCAGTGCATAAGAAGGATCGATAACGCAGAGAAGATGTACGGTCGCGCGACCCGGCGACGCGACGCGCCGCACCAGGTCGATGACATTCGCACTTTGAAGCGTGCCGTCCAGCGGCACCAGAAGGATATTGAACATGGTGAGCCTACCCATCGAAGATCAGATTCACACGCGGGCTCCGTCGCCACACGAAGTCAATTTCCGGGCTCGTAGACCGTGAGCCGGTTGTCCACGCGATGAACGCCTCCTACGTTTTCCGCTGCTGTTCCGGCCGACTGGATTTGCGCCTCATCGGGCGCAGTTCCCGCAAGCGTGATGACGCCGCCGTGCGCCAGCACGTTAATGTGCGAGGAGTCCAGCCCTTTCACTTTCGTGAGCGACTTGCGCACGGCATGACTCAAAGCGCGATTGTCGGCTCGAAGCTGCTTCTTGCTCGGAGCGTCCGTGCTGACGGACGACGAATCCGCAGCCGAAGTACTCGGTATGCCGCCAGGCAAAGCCATCGTAAAAGCGGCCACGGCCGTCATGGTGAACATCAGTACTCGGGTTTGCATGTCAGGCTCCTGCCGGTAAGCAAATCATGGACGATCGATAGTCAGTCGCGGGCAATCCTGATTACATGACGTCACCCGCATTGCGCTTCTACCCGCCGTATCTGTGCGGTCAACGCAGAGACCGAAAGCTCACGCGCAGCTCTTCCGAGAAAACTTGCGGTTGTTCCCACGCCGCAAAGTGGCCGCCTTTCGGAAGGCGGTTGTAGTGGATCAACTGTGGATATGCTTTCGCTGTCCAGCTTTGCGGCGCAGCGTAGATCTCATCGGGAAAGACGCTCACGGCAACCGGAATAGCAACGTGCTTCGGCGCAAAGAAGTTCAGCTTGTTTTCCTCATACAGGCGCGCCGATGAAATTGCCGTGCCCGTGAACCAATAGAGCGTCACGTTATCGAGCACGTCGTTGCGTGTGATCCCTTCGGACTGACCGTCAAATACTCGCGCGATCAGTGCCTGGCTGGCGGCGTCGTGGTCGATCATCCACGCGGCGAGGCCGAGCGGCGAATCTTCGATGCCATACAGCGTCTGCGGACGGTTCGCCATTTCCAATGCGTAGCCGAGGCCGTGCTTGTAGAAATAGTCGAGCTGATCGAACGCGTGCTTCTCGTCGGCTGACAGAGACGCGGGCGCCGGTTCTCCAAACTTGAGCGCCTGCGCGATGTCGTCGGGCACCGTCGCCGGCATGTTGGTGTGAATGCCGAGCAGTTCCGGCGGTGTCAGCAAAGCCATTTGCTCCGTCACCGCATTGCCCCAATCGCCGCCTTGCGCGACGTACCGCGTGTAGCCGAGCCGCTGCATCAGTACGACCCATGCGCGTGCGATGCGAACGGGGTCCCAGCCCTCCTCGGTCGGCTTCCCCGAGAAGCCGTAGCCAGGGAGCGACGGAATCACGACATCGAATGCATCGGACGCAGTGCCGCCGTACGCCGTTGGGTTCGTCAGCGGGCCAATAATCTTCAATTGCTCGATGATCGAGCCAGGCCACCCGTGCGTGATGATGACCGGTAACGCATTGGCGTTCTTCGAGCGAACGTGGATGAAGTGAATGTCGACGCCGTCAATCTCGGTGACGAATTGCGGCAGCGAGTTCAGCCTCGCTTCGACGTCGCGCCAGTTGTAGTCCGTCACCCAGCAACGGGCGAGCTTTTGCATGGTTGCGAGTTGGACGCCTTGAGACGCATCCTTCGCGGTTTCGCGCTCAGGCCACCGGGTCGCCTTTATTCGCCTCTTCAAATCGATAACTTTTGATTCCGGCGCGTGCACACGGAGTGGCCGAATAGCCGATTTGTCGGCGCCGCCCGATGGCGATGCGTCAATGATCGATCGATTCGGTTCTGCAAACGCCAGTCGGCTTAGTGAACCAGCAACAGCGGCCGACGCCGCCACGCCGATAAAGCGACGGCGCGATGCGGTCTCGGGAAAGATATCGTCGGCCATACAGACTCCTGTTGGCAATAAGTGCGACGCCGCACGTCGCAGTGGTGGTAGCGATTGTGGGTAAACAAACCTTGCGGGTAAACGGCCGGGTTAGAACAACAGTTGTGTCGGCCGCGAATAGATCTTTTCCGCTGCAATCAGCGTGGCCGCAGCGATACATACGATGCGCGTAAAGCACCGTGTGAGATGTCATGCGACGGCAACGCACTCGGATAAGCCAGCCGTTTTTTCGCCTCGCTCAATACGGTATCAAGACTATTGATCGAGCGATGGCGTCACGCTCATTGGTCTTGCACAAGGCCGCGACTAGACTACCTGGGTGGACCGGATGCGCCGCACGCTTTTTGTCCCGCGAATCTTCTCAGGACCAAAAGGAAGCAAACATGAACCCGACTCAATTTGTGGTGGCATTGATCGCAAGCCCACTGTTTTTCAATAGCAGCGCGATCGCACAAGACAATCAAAGCGGCGCTGCCGCGAAGCAGGCGGTGCAACTGGAAGCAGGCGCAAAGCCGGAGTTCAGTATCAGACGCGTAACGCCGCAATACTGGCGTGTCACGATCGATCATCCGCCGTTCAATATCTTCGGCCCCGAATCCATACCTCAGTTGAACAGCGTCATCACGCAGATAGAAAACGATCCCGAACTAAAGGTCGTAGTGTTCGACAGCGCCGTACCTGGTTTTTTCCTGACTCACTATGATTTCGTGCCCCCGCTCGAAGCGACTACGAGCATGCCGCCCGGACCCACCGGTATGCCGCCATTACCCGATATGTTGAGTCGCCTGAGCCGCTCTTCTGTCGTGTCGATCGTATCGATCCGGGGCCGGGCTACCGGCGTTGGCAGTGAGTTGTCGCTTGCATCCGACATGCGCTTTGCCAGCCGCGAAAAAGCCGTGCTTTCGCAATTCGAGGTGGGCGCCGGGTTCGATCCGGGTGGCGGACCGATGTCGCGTCTTCCCCGCCTGATGGGACGGGGCCGTGCGCTTGAAATCCTGCTGAGCGGCAGCGACATCAACGGCGAACTTGCGGAGCGATATGGCTATGTCAACCGCTCGCTGCCAGATGCCGAGCTGGATAAGTTTGTCGACACCCTGGCCCGGCGCATTGCCTCGTTCGACAAGCAAACCATTGGGGAAATCAAGCATTTCGTCAACATTGCCACTCTCCCGCCCGATAGCGAACTCGGCCCACAATGGGACGCCTTCATTACTTCTGTGCAGCGTCCGCAGGCACAGCACGATATCGGGAAGCTGATGGAACTCGGGCTGCAGAAAAAGCCCGACGTGGAGATTCATCTGGATCGATATACGGGCGAAGTAAGTCGGGGTGGCAAGTAGGCATAATGGCGCAACGCGACCAGTTCATTAATAACGGAGAAGTCACAGTGGAAGGCAAACCCCTAACCCGCGGAATAGACCATATCGGTCTGACGGTTCGAGACCTCAAGCTCACGGTGGAGTTCTTCACCCAATGCCTCGGCTGGGCTCTCGTTGGCGAGCGCCCGAGCTACCCTGCGGCGTTCGTGTCCGATGGACACGTCACGCTGACGCTTTGGCAAGTACTCGACGCGGACCGGCGCGTCGAGTTCGACCGCAAGACCAACGTCGGCCTGCACCATCTCGCATTGAAGGTGGGTAGTGAAGAAGCATTAAACGAGATATTTGCGCGCGTTTCGGAATGGCGAGGCGTGGTGGCAGAGTTCGCGCCTGAGGATCTCGGTCAAGGACCAAAGCGGCACGCGATGGTTTATGAACCCGGCGGCATCAGGCTCGAATTCGATTTCGACCCGCGCGTTTAAGAAACGAATTGCGACGAGCTCGCGCTCGAGGGCGGTAGCCGCGAACACCGCGCGGTGCCATCGTCCAATACGGTGTCGCGCATCGTGCGCTCGTGTGTTCATGTAATACGTTGGGATGGGCTGGTATCCGCGGAAAGCGCGACCCATGATCCCGGCCAACGCATCAAAGCTGCGATCTCGGAATAAACCCTGGATTGCCGGTCTTCACGACTTCATTGAAGCGCTGCCTTGTCTGAATGTCGTTGATCGCGTCGAAAGCATCATCGGGCAGCGGCGCGATGTCGAAGTTTTCGCGCGCACGCGCGTCAGTCTTGGGTGTCGTCAATACAGCGGTGCCGCGCTGCACTGCCCATGCGATCAGCACTTGCGCAGGCGTCTTTCCAACTCGCTCGGCAATCCGCAAGACAACCGGATCTTCGAGTGGTCCGGGCCTTATGCCATGCCCCAATGGCGCAAACGCCAGAAAGACGATGTCGTTCTTTTGGCAGAACTCCAGAAGTTCTCTTTCCGGAAGATAAGGATGAGCCTCGACCTGAACGACCGCCGGCTTGATTCGCGCAGCTTCATACAGCGGCTCGAGCTCATTCAGACCAATGTCGGAAAGGCCGATCGCCCTGCATCTTTTACGGTCGACGAGATCTTCCAAGGCCCGCCACGTGTCGAGTAAAGTCACACCGCGATCATAGAGAATGGCTCCATGCTCGTCTCGCGGGTCCTGCTCGTCGCCAGGTTGAAACGCGAACGGCGTATGAATCAGGTAAAGGTCCAGATAATCAAGCCCGAGTCTGTCCAGACTCGCATTGAACGCAGGTTCGACGCGCTCGGGCCGGTGATTGGAATTCCACAGTTTCGTCGTGACGAAGATGTCTTCTCGCGAAAGCTCTCGTGCCGACAGCGCGGCCTGTAAAGCCGCGCCCACCTCGCGCTCATTGCGGTATCGCTCGGCACAATCAAGGTGCCGATATCCAACTTTTAGCGCAGCGGTCGTGGCGCTTGTCGTGACGGCGGCATCGGCAATCAACGTGCCAAATCCGACTGCGGGCACGCGGCCGCCGCCGTGACTAAGCGCTATTCTTTTGAGCTGGAAATCGGAAGGCTCATTCATGACGACACCTCCAGGAGTTTGTGCAAATGTCTTCCGGCGGCTGCCGGACTTTCAGCATAGGATGATTTGCGGGGCATGCCCGACTATTTCGACGAAGCTCTACGCGGGCGCGATGCTGACAAGTTGTCACTCACCTGCGTGGCAAACGCGAGGATCACTTCTTCATTGCGCGACAGGAAAGTCCACTGCCCTGCCCGCGTCGCAACAAGAAGCCGGGCCGCGACGAGTGTTGCGATGTGGGCCGAGACGGTCGACTGCGATAGACCGCTTTGTGCATGAATCAGATTCGGCGGTACGCCATGACTGAAATCGAAATGGCCCTGCTCGAATACTTTGGCAGGCGTCTTCAACCATTCGAGAATGTCCCGCCGAAAGGGATTCGCAAGGGCTTTATAAATCCGGTCGATATCGATCATGGCGATAGAAGAAGGCATGGTCAGAACATGTCCGCAGCGTTCAAACGCACTGCGCCCTGATGTCCAGCTTCTGGCGTGCGACGCGAAGGGATGAAAGGCCCCGTGATCATCTCCGAGTAGCTTTGGCCTGGCCCCACCATCGGGAACACGTCGGCGTTCTCATCGATCATCACTTCGAGAAAGGCGGGTCCTTCGAACTTCACGAATGACTTCAGTTTGTCCTCGAGTTCGCTTATCGCTTCGACGCGGCAGGCAAATTTGAATCCGTCGGCGCGCGCCGCCATCATAAAGTCCTTCTGATGAAGCGACTTGTCGCTGACAAACGTCCGGCCCTCGTAAAAGAGACGCTGCCACTGCCTGATCATCCCGTCACCGCGATTGTTGAGCAGCAAAACCTTGACGGGGACGCCATACGTGCTCGCTGTTTCCAGTTCGCCCGCATTCATCCGGATACTGCCGTCACCGTCGATGTCGATTACCAGCGCATCCGGCCGCGCCAGTTGTGCGCCAATAGCCGCAGGCAATCCGAAGCCCATGGTTCCCATGCTGCCTGACGTCAGAAAGCTGCGAGGCTCGATGAACTCGAAAAATTGCGCCGTCCACATTTGATGCTGGCCGACGCCCGTACTGATAATGGCTCGCCCATTGGTGATTTCGCTGAGTTTCTCGACGACGAATTGCGGCTGAATCAGCGGACTGCGCCTGTCGTAGTTCATGCCGTGGCGCTGCTTGAGTTCCACCACTCGTTCGAGCCATCCGGCAGGCGATTGCACACCTGCACCGTGCTCCATCAACGAACGCAACGCCTGCTTCGCATCGCCCACGTGGCTCCAGTGCGTGCGCTTCACTTTGTTGATCTCAGCCTCGTCGATGTCGATATGCGCGACGTAACGTGCGCCGGCGGCAAATGCATCCGGGCGGCCACCGGCGACGCGATCGTCGAATCGGGAACCCACGGCAATCAGAAAGTCGCAATCTTCGACTGCATAATTCGCGCACGCGGCGCCGTGCATGCCGAGCATGCCAAGCGACAATTCGTGTTTTGCCGGTATGGCGCCGAGACCCATTAGCGTCGTCACTACCGGGATCCTGTAACGCTCCGAGAACGCGCGCAGCTCGGCTGCTGCGCCCGCTGCGATGACACCGCCGCCGACGTACAGCAGCGGACGTTCGCTCTGCCGCAGAAGATCGAAGAAACGCGCGCGTTTGTCCTCGCCGAGATCGCTGCCTTTCGCGACCATGCGCAGGCGATCGGAATAGCCGCGAAACTGCAACGTGCCTTTGCCCTGATAAACGCCCATCCAGTTCTGAATGTCCTTTGGCACGTCGACGACAACGGGACCGGGACGTCCGGTGCGCGCAATCTCGAATGCGCTTCGCAGGGTCTGCTCGAGTTTCGTTGCGTCGGTCACCAGGAACACCTGTTTGGCGCAGGCCGACATGATGTTGAAGACCGGCGCTTCCTGAAAAGCATCGCTGCCGATCGCGGCGCGCGGCACTTGCCCGCATATCAGTACAACAGGAATCGAATCGCCATTGCAGTCCGCAACGGGTGTCACGGCGTTCGTCGCGCCAGGTCCGGACGTGACCATGAATACGCCCACTTTTCCGCTCGCTCGCGCGTAGCCGGCGGCCATGAAGCCGGCCGCCTGTTCGTTGGCCGGCACGATGAATCTGATTTGGCGCTCGGGATGCGACGCGCACGCTTCATTGAATCGAAACACCGCGTCGTAAGTCGGCAGGATCGCGCCGCCGCTATAGCCGAATAGCGTGTCGACGCCCTGTTCCGCGAGTACACGCAGAATGATGTCGGCGCCCGACATCAGTTCGCCTTCATGTGTCGGGTCTGGACAAACTTGCGAAGCTATTTGTGGATTCTGGGTCACGGCTGACTCGTATGGAAACCGGCGCTGAGGGCATCAGCGGCCGCGATTGGGGAATATCCCGTTCAATTCGAGAACAGCGTATGTTCGGCGCCAGTTCATGGACCATTACTGCGGCGGGATCTCCATACCGGTGCAGTCCATTTAGCACTTGCTTGGTGTGCATCTGGAAGAATTGCGAGGATGAATTGATTCTGCCAACTATCGGGACCTGCTGCGCGGCGATGCATTGGACTCACAGGCCAAAAGAGTTCGCTTTTGGGTCACGAGGTCTTTGACGCGGTCTTTGACGTGCGTGTGAGCCAGCAATGTCTCCGCAAGGCAATGCGCCACGTCCACGCCCAGATCTTCTTCGACCAGAGTCAGCGCGAGGCCAACACCGGCGCTCACGCCGTCCGAAGAATAGAGATTGCCGTCTTTCAGCCAACCCGCATCTGGCACGACGTGCACCAATGGAAAGTCTCTCGCGAGACGATGTGCATCGCACTCGCGAATAGTCAATGAGCGATGATCGGCGAGACCGGCACGCGCCAGCAGAAACGCACCGTTGGATATGCACGCGATCTTTGTCGTAGTACGATCCACGCCGCCGAGCCAGCTCACCAGTTCCCGATGCTCACGCGCCGAGCCGACCGCCGGAGAGCCGGGCACGGTGACGATATCAAACGATGTCCGTGAATCGCGCAGCGATTCGGTCGTCCGTACCGCGGTCCCGTTCGAGCACATGACCGGCCCGCGCGTCGGGCCAATGACATGCTGTGCATAGAACCGTTCACCGCATACGCGGTTTGCTTCCTCGAATACATCCATCGGCCCGCTCACCTCGAGCAGTTGAAAGCCTGCATACAGCATCATTGCGACACGCATGCGCCATTTCTCCGCGAGTGCACCCAGCCCAGAACGAACGATTCTTCAAACGAAGTCTAATCAATGCGGCCGATGTGCGACCCAGTAGATCACGCGATGTCAGGCCAATCGATGCGGGATTTGCGCCACCCTGCAAAAAGAGGCATTCCCACGCGCAGGCGAGGCGCTTCTCTCTTTACGCCAGCGAAAAAGTCATTTACCACTTGTGACGGGCGGGCCGCGCCATCATTGGGGTAAGCTAGGCGCTCGCTCGTTGCCGCGGCTTATCGCAATGCATGAAATTCCCACGAAAACACGTCGGTCTGCACCGTCAAGGCGAGCGTGCTCTTACTCGATGAAGGTCACGGCATGAAAGTCGCCATTGTCATATTCGAAGGTGCGCAAGCACTGGATGTAGCAGGCCCACTCGATGTATTCGCTGAAGCGAATGCAAACCTTCCCGAGCATCAGCGATATGAAGTGTCGCTCGTCGGTAGCACAGCCGGCACGGTCACGTGTTCAAACGGCATGCAGCTTGCCGTTCCTTATGGCTATGCGGACTCCGTCACTCAGTTCGACCTCGTACTGGTGGCAGGCGGGCCCCGCTTGCCTGACTGCAATCCACCGAACGAATTGCTGACCTGGCTGCAAAACCAGGCACGCGGAGCGGCGCGCTTCGGGTCCGTTTGCAACGGTGCATTCGTGCTCGGACATGCTGGCTTGATCGACGGCAAGCAGGTGACGACTCATTGGGCCGATGCAAGGCGCCTCGCGGACAACTTCCCTCTTGCTCAAGTACAACCCGACAAGATCTTCATTCGTGACGGTCGTCTTTTCACCTCTGCCGGTGTGACGGCGGGCATCGACCTGTGTTTGTCGTTAGTGGCGGAAGACTGGGGACACGAGATGGCGGTACGCGTTGCCAAACGTCTGGTTGTCTATATCCAGCGAGAAGGCGGCCAGTCGCAGTACAGCCTCTACATTGGTGCAGGCAAGGAGGAAAACCCGATCATCGGCAAGGTGCACCGCTATGTCACCGAACATATCACCGACGCATTGTCGATCGAACAACTGGCAGGCGCTGTTTCGGTAAGCCGGCGCACCTTCTCGCGGCTCTTCGCCAAGTATGCAAAGGTTACACCGTCGGCGTTCGTCGAGCAGGTTCGCGTGGACACTGCGAGGAAACTGCTTGAAGACTCGGACGCTCCGTTGAAAACCGTCGCGTTTCAATGCGGCTTTCACAGCGCCACGCAAATGCGGACCACGTTCACCCGAAGACTGAACGTTACGCCGAAACAATACCGCCAAAGATTTCGCGGCACAGTAAGCGCACCGCCGCGGACCTATAGCGGCGCCGATCAGCACGCCGCATCTCAGCTTTCGCCGCAGTTGTGATTCCTGAAGAGTTGGCCCCTTCTCTTCCGGATGTCCTCGAGCCGGGTTTGTCGTTGGTCTTTTGCGGTATCAATCCTGGCGTGCGTGCGGCAACGACCGGCCATCATTTCGAGGGCAGAAACAACCGGTTCTGGCGTGCCGTTCATCTCGCGGGTTTTTCTCCGCAACAGATTCGGCCTGAAGACGACCGCAGCTTCCTTCAGTATGGATGCGGTCTCACTACAGCAGTGTCGCGCCCGACCGCACGCGCCGACCAGCTATCGCGTGTGGAAATCGAAGCAGGAGCGGCTGCGTTCGAGCAAAAGATCAAACGCTATGCGCCACGCTACATTGCCTTTCTCGGGAAGATGGCGCTATCCGCTATGTCCGGCAAACGCGATATTCAATGGGGACTTCAGCAAGAACCTTTCGGTGGTGCGCGTGCGTGGGTGCTGCCAAATCCGAGTGGCCTGAATCGTGCCTATAGCCTCGAATTACTCGTGCGTGCTTATCGCGAACTTTACGTTGCCGTTGCGTCTTCGGATTGAAGATGCGGATTGCTGCGCAGGCTCTCCGTCACGAAGTCGACAAAAGCGCGGACCTTCCCGCTCGCGCCTCGCCGTTCGATATGCAAGAGACTCACTGGCGTGGGCTCCGGTTCGAATGCCGTCAGAATAGGCTTGAGTTTGCCGTCCTGTACCTCTTGAGCTGCCTGATAGGACAACAATTGCGTCAATCCCACGCAATCGAGTGCCGCCAGAACGGCAGCCGCAGTCAGGTCGACGATCATTCGCGGCTGGATTCGAACCGGCATTCTCGTACCGTTGCCATCGAACACCCACTCGAGCGGATGAGAGACGCCCGTGAACGACACACATTGATGATCGGCGAGATCTTTTGGATGACGCGGCTCGCCATGCGCCGCGAGATACGCAGGCGCGGCGTAGGTCCGACGTCGCACAAACCCCAACGGAATAGCGAATATCGACGAATCTCCAAGATGGCCGATGCGAACGGCGATATCCACGCCTTCTTCCAGTAGCCGCGTGGTGCGGTCGACATAGATGGCGTTGACGGTGACTTCCGGATAGCGCAGCGCAAACGCATTGATGAGCGGCGCGATAAAGCGCTGACCAAACATCACCGGCGCGGAAACAGTCAGTGTGCCAACGGGATTCAGATGATCGGCGGCGACATTGGCGTCGGCCTCGGTGATCGCGTCCAGCACTTTGCGGCAAGCGTCGAGATAGCCGAGACCTGCGTCGGTCGGCCGTATTGTCCGCGTGGTTCGCGCGAGCAGTTGCGTGCCGAGACGGGCTTCGAGTGAATTGAGCGCGCGAGAAACCGCGGGCGTCGACATGCCGAGTTTCTCCGACGCGCTCGTGAAGCTCCCACGATCCACGATGGCAACAAAGACTTCCATCTCGCGCAATTTGTCCATTCCGGCTTCCCATGCGGTAACGCTCACGTCTACACCGCGATTGTAGGCGCCGTAATAGCCCGAATCCTGCATTGGCCTGAATTCGATTGAAAATGGCCCGCTTCTCACTCTTCCGGGTGACTGCAAAGCGAGTTTTCATGATGCTCGTCGCGAATCAAAGGCACTCTTTTGCGCATCCGGAAAAACACTTGTTCGCCGCATGAAAACGGTGATGACGCTTTTCGCCGCGCTGGCAAATTTCGCCACGTTATTGGCCCGATACGCGATCCATTCCGGCTTCTGCAATTCCCACGCGTCGCGGACAATCAACTCGCCACTCATCGTATCGACAAGCAAAGGAAGAGTCCGTTATGTTTTCTGCAATGCTCGAAGTCAATCCGCTACCTGAACAGTTCGACCTTTATCTCGGCATGGCAAAGATGCTGCGCCCCGAACTCGAGAAGATCGTCGGCTTTATCGACAACGCCCGCTACGCCAGCCTGACGCGCGAGGGATGGCTTCTTTCCCTATCGAGCTGGCGCGACGAGAAGTCGCTGGTTCGCTGGCGCACCACGACGAAGCATCATCAGATACAACAGGCGGCGCGCGATCGTGTGTTTGCCGACTATCGGCTGCGCATCGGCCAGACGGTTGCCGATACGCGTTTGCCCGAAGGAGAAGTTCTGCTCGAGCAACGGCTCGATGTCACCGAGGCGGGCGCGGGTACTGCGGTGACACTGCTCGATGCGCAGCGCGCGCCCGAGTGGGTCGAAGAGGCCGGCGCAGAAGCCGTGGCAAGCTCGCTCGGATTTGATGCAACAACAGCGACATCGGCAGCGGGCCTCGTGGCGTGGGACGTATTCGACGCGCTAATGGCGCCCGGCGATGTCATCGCCGTGCTGACCTGGCGCGATCACGCCGCCGCCGAAGCTTTCGAACGCAAGACTGCATTGCCGGACGATGTGCGTCTGCGGCATATCCGCGTGGTGCGTGAGTACGGCATGTTCGATCGTCGCGAAGCGCCTCAGTACTTTGCGGACGTGCAGCCTTCCGCATAGACAGTAAAGCAGCGTCCGGGAAACAAAAGACTATTGCGATGGACGCACATTGTCATTGTGCCAGGCCGAGCCCTGGCCTGATTTGCGAACGAAATGGCCAACTGCGCCAGCTCTGTTGTCTTCGAAGAGCAAGGCGATCTCCTAGAATGAATCAACGTCCGATTCATAGCCTTATTCAACCTTACTCGATTCGCGCACTCATATGACCATCGCTACGCCATGGAACGCGGGAACGGCAACATCGGACGTAGCAGATGCGTCGTCACCGAGTGTCGTCCGCGAGACAGAGAGCCCGCTTCCTCCGAAGTCCGCGGCAGCGGAGTTGTCGCCTCGTCTTGCGACGGGTCTCGTCGGGATGCTTCTCGCGTCTTTGTTGGCAATACTTAACGAGCAGGTCACCGCAGTGGCGATGACCGACATTCGCGGTGCGCTTTCAATCGGACACGATGACGGAAGCTGGCTGACCGCCCTCTTCGAGGCCGCGAATGTCGCCACGATGGTCTTCGCGCCCTGGTTCGCGATAACACTCACGCTCAAGCGGTTCACGCTGGGCGCCGTAATAGCCGCGATGCTTATCGGTGTTCTTTGCCCGTTTGCACCGAACCTCCCGGCGCTTTATGCGCTGCGTGTGCTGCAGGGAATAGCCGGCGGATGCCTGCCTCCCATGTTAATTATCGCGGCGCTGCGCTACCTTCCGCCGAAGATCAAGTTATACGGCCTTGCCGGCTACGCGCTGACCGCAACCTTTGGACCATCGCTGGCAACGCCGCTCGCGGCTCTGTGGACCGAGTACGTCGACTGGCGAATGGCATTCTGGCAAATCGTACCGCTCGGCCTGATTAGCTGCGTAGCGATCCAGCAAGGGCTCCCCGACGAATCCTCGAAATTGGAACGTTTTAAGTCATTCAACTGGACCGGCTTCGTCACCGGCTTTCCCGCTATCGCCATGCTCGTGATTGGTTTATTGCAAGGCGACCGCCTCGACTGGCTGAATTCCGGCTTTATCCGCGTCACGCTCGGTGGAGGAACGCTGTTGCTGGCCGCGTTTCTCATCAACGAGTGGTTTCATCCCTCGCCGTTCTTCGGCCTTCAACTACTACGCCGCAGAAACTTCACGCACGGTCTGATTACACTCGCGGGCGCGGTGATCCTGCTGACCGGCGTCGCGGTCATTCCCGCGCAATACCTTGCGAAAGTACACGGATACAGGCCGCTGCAAACCGCACCGCTCGCGCTGCTGGTCGCGATTCCGCTATTGATTGCGCTGCCTCTGACTGCCGCGCTGCTGAACATGCAGCGCGTGGATCGCAGATGGGTGATCGCGATCGGACTTTCACTCATGGCTACCACATGCTTCCTGGGAAGCTATATGACTTCCGAGTGGATTCGCGACAACTTCTATTGGCTGCAGTCATTGCAGATTGCCGCGCAACCGATGGTGATCCTCTCGATCCTGATGGGCGTAACCGGAGGCTTGCCGCCGACAGAAGGCCCGCTTGCTTCCGCGATGTTCAACACGCTGAAAGTTTTCGCCGGCGTGGCGGCCACCGGTCTCATTGAAGGGCTCGGTACTGCGCGCCAGCACTTTCACTCGAGCATGCTCGTGGACCGGCTTGGCAATAACGCGTTGATCACGACTCAAAGCGCCGACGCAAATCACGGTTTCGGCGCACTCGCGCAACGCATTCATGAGCAGGCGATCGTGCTGACATCCGCTGATCTGTATCGCGTGATGGCGTGCATTGCCGTCGCCCTGCTTTTTCTTGTTCCGGTGTTACCCACGCGCATTTATCCGCCCTGGAGCACCACGCCGCCATCTTCACGCTAAACGACAATAGATATGTCAGTTCTCACCCGCCCTTCCAACAAAACGCTTCGCCTCATAGCGTATGTGTCAGTAGCTTGCGCCATTGCTCTCGCCTGCATATGGCTGCTCGCGACGCCCAATAGCGAGTCGACCAACGACGCCTATGTCACGGCCGATTTCACGCTACTCGCAGCGCGTATCCCCGGCCAGCTTTCCGAAGTACCTGTCGCGGACAATCAGCAGGTGAAGACGGGGCAACTGATCGCACGCATCGACGACCGCGATTTCCGCGCCGCGCTGATGAGCGCTGAAGCGGACGTCGCTGCGGCGAAAGCATCGGTCGTTAACTACGACGCCGAAATCGCGCGTCACCCTGCTCTCGTCGCGCAGGCGCGAGCCACGCTTCGCTCCGACGAAGCGGAGATCCAGTTTGCGCGAGCAAACGCCGCGCGTTACAGCAATCTTTCGGAAGCCGGCGCCGGAACGACGCAAGAGCAGCAGCGTTCTTCCAGCGCATTAGCCGAGCAACTGGCGCAGCAATCGCGCAATCAGGCAGTGCTTGTCGCGACCGAGCAGAACCTCGACGTTTTGCGTGCACAGCGCGACAAGGCGGCCGGCGCGTTAGCGCATAGCGAAGCCACGCTCCGGCAGGCAAAGCTCAACCTGTCGTATACGGAGATTCGCGCACCGGTCGACGGCAAAATCGGCAGACGTTCCGCGCGTGTGGGCGCATTTGTTACGCCGGGCGCCCCGCTTGTCGCCATCGTTCCGCTATCGGACGCATACGTCGTGGCGAATTTCCAGGAAAACCAGCTCGCGAGAATGCGGCCCGGCGCACGCGTGCGTATTAAGGTGGACAGCTTTCCAGGCGTCGTGATCCGAGGCCACGTCGACAGTCTTGCGCCTGCTACCGGCGTGAGCTTCGCGCCCATTGCGCCGGAGAACGCCACCGGCAACTTCACGAAGGTCGTTCAGCGTGTGCCTGTCAAAATCAGCATCGACCCGGGGCAACAGGCTGCGTCTGCATTGAGCGTGGGCCTCTCTGTCGAAACGGAAGTCGATGTCGGCAAGCCCGCCGAAGTGTCGATCAGCGGAGCGGACCCAAAATGAACGCGAACCTGTGTTCAATCCGCACACCGGTGCTCGCGACGCTGCTCGGCATGTTGCTCAGTGCATGTATGGTGGGCCCCGATTTCGAGCGCCCGCAGACCGCTGTGCCCGATGTATTCAGTCGCACGCAATCCGCACAGGCGCCAAGCCGCGCGATCGAAGCCGGCTTTGATTCGGACTGGTGGAAGCTGCTCAACGATCCCACGCTGGACTCGCTGGAGCAACGCCTCACCGATGCGAATCTCGACGTGGCAGCCGCGTCGGCCCGCTTGCGCCAAAGCCGTGCGCAGCAACGTATTGTCGGCGCCGACGAGTACCCGACCGTGAGCGCCGCCGCATCGTATAACCGCGAGCGAGGCAGCATGAACGGCATTCTGTCTTTGCTCGGCGTGACGCCGACAGGAAGCCAAAGCCAGTCGGCCTCGGGCGCGTCGCCTACCGGCGTGGCCCCATTGCCAGGCGACAAAGGCTCGCCCGCTTACGACCTCTATCAGTTCGGCTTCGATGCATCGTGGGAACTCGATTTCTGGGGACGCGTACGACGCGGTGTCGAAGCCGCGACGGCGGTGAGTAACGCATCATATGAGGACCGCAACTTTGTGCTCCTGTCCGCGCGGGCCGAATTGGCTCGCGACTATGTGCAGTTGCGCGACACTCAGGCTCTGCTTGAAATAGCCCAGCAGAACCTTGAAATAGCACGCGATGCCACGAAGCTCACGGAAACGCGCGTGCGTGAAGGCGTCACGACGAATCTGGACGTCGCGAATGCGGCCGCCCAGGCGGCGTCGATTGAAAGCCTGATTCCGACTCTTGAAGCCAACTGCGAGACGACCATCAACTCAATTGGCTTATTGCTCGGAATGCAGCCTGGCGAACTACAGCAAACCTTGAGCGCGCGAGGCGCTGTTCCGAAGCTTCCGAACAATGTGCCTATCGGCTTCGCATCGGAAGTCGTGCAACGCCGGCCCGATATCAGAAGAGCCGAGGCGCAGTTGCACGCCGCCACCGCTGCGATTGGAATGGCGAAAGCGGATTTCTATCCACGCATATCGCTGAACGGCAGCGCGGGATTCCAGAGCCTTCAGCTTTCGAATCTCGCGGACTGGGCATCGGGGCAGTTTGTTATCGGACCGTCGATCACGCTTCCCATCTTCGAAGGCGGCCGCCTGAAAGGAACACTTCATTTGCGCGAGGCGCAACAGCAGGAAGCCGCAATCGTCTACAAGCGGACGGTGCTGGCCGCGTGGCGCGAGGTCGACGATGCGCTGGTTCTCTACGACGCCGAACAGCGGCGCAACGAGCGCCTGCAACAGGTCGTACGTTTGAATCAGAGTGCGCTTTCGATTGCGCGGCAACGATATAAAGCGGGAGCGGTCGACTTTCTCGACGTGCTCAATGTGCAGAAGCAGCTGCTCGACGCGCAAAGCAATCTGGAGCGCAGCACGGCGAACGCGGCGACGAATCTCATCACGTTATGCAAGGCACTCGGCGGCGGTTGGGAGTCGACGTATGCGCAGCAGGATGCCAGGCAGTAACTTCCTGCATGCCAATGCTCTCCTTCTAACAATCGACACGCAATAGCGAATTGCGGCACTGATGTGGCACTAACGGGGAACCAATGGGGCACTTGAAATCAGCAGTTCAATCTGCGCGATTCTATTGGTCATCGTGATCGACTAATCAGAACCGTTCTTTTAATCGAGGTGGAAAATGAAAGTCTCTCTTGCTTCAGTACTCGTCGCAACGGCGCTCTTTGCCGGATCGGGCGTTGCATTTTCGCAGCCGGCCGGCAATACCAGTCAGGGGGCGAACTCAACGCTGTCTCAACCGCCGATGGCGCAGTCTTCCGGCTCCATGAGCGGCAACGACTCCCGCGGACCGCAGTACAGCGGATCGACCGCAAGCGGACGCGCGAGGAATGGCGGCGCTTGTGTCGTGGGCTTGTCTTGCGACATCTATCAGGGCAGTTAGCCGGGCCGGGCTGGGACGCGTGCCGCCGATGAACGACAGGCAGTTCCTCGGCTCAGCAACGGATCGAAGTCTGTATGAGGGCCGCCCGGCTGACATAGCGGGCCCCGGCAAGCTTCTGCACTGGCGCCCCCCTCATCGAGACAAAGAAAATAGCGTTACCTTCATTCCGCCACAGGAATCCAGGCAGCACTCGCCGCATCGCTAGACCTGAACGCCGGAAACCTGGCCCCCAGCTCCGTGACAGTCTTGATGTCGTTCTTAACGAGGTCATCACGCGTAATAAGCGTAGGCTTGACCACGATATGATGCGCAAGACCCTCACCCGCCACTGCCAAAGCCGCGGCCCGCACAGAAACAGCGCCAACCACCGCGGGATTAGTCGCAGCGGTCGCTACCCACGCACTATTAGGCGCGCGAATCGCCTCTATATCCGCAGTCGAGATATCGGCACTGTAAATGCGAACCTTTGATCCTAGTTTCGCCTCATCCGCCGCCAGCTTCGCGCCGCGTGCAAATTCATCGTAAGGCGCAAAGACCACGCGAATGTCAGGATGCGCACGGTACGCCGCCGCGGCCTGGTTCGCGACCGATTGCGCAATCGGATTGTTCACCGTCCCAAAGCGCGCCTTCTCCTGCACCTGTGGATGTGCACTCTTGAACTCGCGCCACACGGCATCGCGCCGGTCCAGCGGCGCAAAGCCCGCCACATAGACATAGCCGGCGGAGAACGCGTCGCCGTTATCCTTGACCGCCTGATTCAACAGCAGCGTCGCAAGGTCATGATCGCTCTGCTCGATCTGCGGCACCTTCGGGTTGTTCAGGTCGACGTCAAATGCAACCACCTTGATGCCTTTATCCAACGCTCGCTGCACCACGTCCTTAAGCGATTCCGGCAAGCCATGATTCACGATGATCGCCGAGACGCCAAGGCTGATCGCCTGCTGAATCTGCTCGCGCTGTTCGGCGGCATCCTGCCGCCCCTCGTAGATGCGCAGATCGATCCCAAGCGCCTTGGCCTGCTTCTGCGCGCCGGCCTCATAGGCCTGGAAGAAATCGCCCTCCGAAAGATAGTTGACCAACGCAATCTTCACACCGCCCTTGTCGAACGGTGCAGGTGCGCCCTTGAGCGGCGCGGCGTGCGTCGGCTGACCAACGCCCAGCATCGCCGCCGCGGAGAACAACGTCAATGCAACAGCCATGCGTCGCGCGCGCAACGTGTGACTAAAAATCGATTTCATCGGAGGTCTCCTGCAAACCGGTTAACGTAGTGATGGGTGAAAGCAAACTCATTCGGCGTGCGCCGTATGTCGAGCCCGATAGCGCGCGCCAGGATGCGGTTCCGCAAGACGCGCCCCCTTGCCATGCAATTTTTCGCGCAGCGAACCGTTCGAATACTCGGTCTTGTACACGCCGCGGCGCTGCAATTCCGGCACGACGAGATCGACGAAATCGCTAAACGTTTCGTGCGTCAGTGCATAGGCGAGATTGAAACCGTCGACGTCGGTCTCTTCGACCCACGACTGCAACTCGTCGGCAATCTCCTGCGGATCACCCACCGACAACGGTCCAAGTCCGCCAATACCGCCCCACTTCGCAATCTCGCGCACGGTCCATACGCGCGTGGGATCGGCGCTCGATAGAGCCTCCACCGCGGATTGCACCGCGTTGCTCTCGACGTGACGCAGCGGCTCGTCCAGTTCGTACTTCGACAGGTCGATGCCTGTCCAGCCCGACATCAACGCGAGCGCTCCCTCGTCGCTTGCATAGCGCCGATAATCCGCATGTTTTGCATGGGCCTCGGCGGAGGTCTTTCCGGTAATCACCGTATGCAGATTGAAAATCAGCACGTCATGCGGATCGCGGCCGAATGACTTCACGCGAGCGCGAATATCCGCGACGAACTGCTTGAGAATGGTGCGCGACGGCGCCGCGATGAAAATGCACTCGGCGTGCTGCGCGGCGAAGTCCTTCCCTCGCTTCGATGCGCCCGCCTGGTACAGCACCGGCGTACGCTGCACAGAAGGCTCGCAAAGGTGGATGCCCGGCACGTCGAAGTACTTGCCGTGATGCTCGATGGGATGCACCTTCGACGGCTCGGTAAAGACCTGTCGTTCGCCATCGCACACAACGGCGTCGTCTTCCCATGACGACTCCCATAGCTTGTAGCAAACGTCCAGATATTCTTCGGCGAGCGCATAGCGTTCGTCGTGATTCGCCTGGCTCGGCAAACCGACATTGCGCGCCGCGCTATCCAGATACGACGTCACGATGTTCCAGCCCACGCGTCCGTTGGTCAGATGATCGAGCGTCGACATGCGCCGCGCAAACGGATACGGGTGCTCGTACGAAAGCGAGCACGTCACGCCAAAGCCGAGATGCTGGGTGACATTCGCCATCGCCGAAACGAGCAGGATCGGATCGTTGACGGGCACCTGCGCCGCCTGACGGATCGCCGCTTCGCCGTTGCCCTTGAAGACATCGTAAATGCCGAGCACATCCGCGATGAAGAGGCCATCGAACTTGCCGCGCTCGAGCAGCTTCGCAAGATCGGTCCAGTAATCGAGGTGCTTGTATCGCCACGATGTGTCGCGCGGATGCGCCCACAAGCCCGGCGACTGATGCCCAACGCAATTCATGTCGAACGCGTTTAGACGGATCTGTCTGGCCATAATCGGACCCAGTTAGGTTGATGCAAAAAGGAAGCGGCGAGCGCCCTAAATCGCGCCGTGACGCGGCGGCAGCACGTCGTTCAGAAAGTAGTTGCCGACGGCGATGTATTTCCAGCGCACCGGATCATGCAGCGTATGCGTGCGGGCATTGCGCCAGTGGCGGTCGAGGTTGTGCTCGCTCAACGTGGACTGCGTGCCCGCCAGTTCGATTAGACGCGTCGAGGCCTGCAACGCTATTTCCGTTGTGGCAGCACGCGCCTGCGCCACTGCAATCGATGCGGCAGCAACGGTCTGCTCATTCGACTCCTGAGCCGCGAGGTCCACCTTGCGTCCTGCGCGCTCAACCAGCGCGTCCGCGGCATTGAGTTGCAACGCGAGCTTGCCGAACAATTCGATGGTCAGCGGATCGTCGCTTGCGCGTTCCACGCCGCTGTCGATCCACGGACGCGACCGCTCGCGAACGAAGCGCCGTGCATCGGCGAACGCGGCGCGCGCAATGCCGAGATCCACTGCGGCGTGAATCAATTGACCGACCGGGCCCACCGTCGTGGGCTTCGCATTGAACGCCGCGCTATACGGCACGACGGCGGCGGCTTCCACATAAACGTTATCGAGCGTGGTCGTGCCGCTACCCGTGGTCCGCTGACCAAAGCCCGACCAGTCATCCACCACGGACAAGCCCGGCGTCTGTGCGCTCGCAAACGCCACATGCAGCGTATTGTCGGAAGCCTTCGCGACAATGGGAATCCACTGCGCAAACAGCGCACCCGTCGAATAGAACTTCGTCCCGTTGATGCGAAAGCCGTTGCCGTCCGGTGTCAACGTGGTGCGGTAATCGGCGACGGTCCTCGTGCCCCGCTCAGACAGCGCATTGCCGAATCGTTCGCCCGCAAGCGCCCGTTCGAAGTAAAACGCGTGCTGTTCGCGCGTGCCGTTAACCCGCAACACGTCCAGCATATAGAAATGATTTTGCGGAATCTGGCCTATTGCAGGATCGGCTTCGGAGATGATTGCGGTTACCTCGGCCAGCGTCGCAAACGACACCTGGGGTCCACCAAACTCGCGCGGCACAGCAATGCCCCAAAGACCGCTCGACGAGTACGCTTCGATTTCCGCATGCGGCAAGCGGCGCTCACGGTCGCGCTGCGACGCTTCGCGGGCGAAGTCGCGCGCTAACTGGCGCGCGACGTGCAGCGCTTCTTCGTCGTTGGCAATCCGCCTTGCTTCGCTACGCGCCGCCGGTTCTGTCAAAGCATTCATAGCATCAGTTCCACGCATGCCGGGCCGGTTTGACGCCGTTCAGATAGTAGTTGCCGACAAGGTGATATTTCCAGCGCACCGGATCGTGCAAGGTATGCGTGCGCGCATTGCGCCAGTGGCGATCCAGATTGTGTTCGCTCAAGGTGGACTGCGTGCCTGCAAGCTCGAACAGCTTTTCGCTGGCCAGTAGTGCGATTTCCGTGGTCAGGACTTTGGCCTCGCCGACTGCGACGGAAGCTAGCGCCACATCGTCCTCGCTGGTGTCGCCCTTGGCGGCGATCGCGTCGAGTGTCCGTGCGGCGCGTTCCAGCAGCGCCTCGGCGGCGTGCAACTGAATATGCAGGTGGCCGATTTCGCGCACGGTCAGCGGATCGTCGCCGGCGCGCTCGACATTGCTATCGATCCACGGCCGCGAGCGCGTGCGCACGAACGTCAGCGTGTCGTTCACCGCGGCCTGTGCGATGCCCGCGTCGATCGCCGCCTGAATGATCTGCGAAACCGGTCCGTTCAAGGTGGGGAAATCGGACACGCGATGCGCAGGGAACACATGCGACGCAGGCACGCGCACGCCCTCGAGCACGACCGTACCGCTCGCCGTGGTGCGTTGCCCAAAGCCCGACCAGTCGTCGATCACATTCAGACCCGGCGTGCCCTTCGGTATATACGCGAGCCAGCCTTTACGCTCGTCATCGAGGCCCAGCACCGGCACGAAGTGCGCAAACAACGCCCCCGTCGAGTAGAACTTGGTGCCGTCGACCACGTAATCGTCACCGTCACGCCGCACGCGCGTCTTCAGATCCAGTACGTTTTTTGTGCCCTTTTCCGAAAAGCCGTTACCGAAGCGCTTGCCGCTCACTATCTGCGCAAAGAAATAGCGCTTCTGTTCTTCGGTCCCTGTCAGCGAAATGACATCCACCAGACCGAAGTGGTTTTGCGGCAACTGTCCGAGCGACGGATCTGCTGCTGCGACGATCTTGATCACTTCCGTCAGCGTCACGAAGGACACGCCCGCGCCGCCATACGCCTTCGGCACGGTGATCGCCCACAAGCCCGATTGCGAAAACCATTCAATTTCCTCGTGCGGCAAGCGGCGTTCGCGGTCACGCTGAGCGGCGTCCCTGGCAAGACGCACAGCCAGTTCATGGGCGACGGCAATCGCCTCGGCGTCATCCGCAATGACACGCGCGGCATGTTGATGCACACCGTTTACCTGCGACGCGTTCGCTTCGTTCGCTTCATGTACCTCGGCCATACGAATCTCCGCTTGAGTGACTGATTACACAATCTATCAGCGGGTACGACGCGCGCAAACTGAACGTTTATGAAATGAATATTCCTTCGGATGGCAAACGAATTTTTCCGCCTCCGCAGATAAGCACTTCGCAGCCGACCTGATAAAGATAGTCCGATTCGATAGTTTCATGCGCGATGCGTTGTTGATTAGAGTCATCGCAGGATGGACCTTCTTGCCTCTTCAAACCGGACACCATGAAACGCCCTCTGCCCACTCTGTTCTCGCTGCTCGCCGCAACCGCTTTCACACTCGCCGGTAGCTTCTTCTCTCTAACGCACGCGCAAGGCGAAACGCCCGCAGCGGCGTCCACGGGCGATAACGCCGCGCCGGTGCCCTCGCTCAAGGGCAAGCGCATCGGCATCACGGTCGCAGGCACGGATCATTACTGGGATCTGAAAGCCTACCAGGGCGCCGTGGATGAAGTAAAACGCCTCGGCGGCACACCGATCGCGCTCGACGCGGGCCGCAACGACAACCGCCAGATTGCGCAGATCCAGACGCTGATCGCGCAGAAGCCCGATGCCATCATCGAACAATTGGGCACTGCAACAGTACTGGAGCCGTGGTTGCAGAAAATACGCCAGGCCAACATCCCGCTGTTCACAATCGACACAGCATCTCCGTCGAGCATCAACGACACCACTTCGGATAACTTCTTCATCGGCGAACAGCTTGCGCTGAAGCTCGTCAACGACATTCACGGCGAGGGCAACATCCTCGTATTCAATGGTTTTTACGGCGTGCCGGTTTGCGCAATCCGCTACGACCAGTTGAAAGCCGTGCTGAAGTACTACCCGAAAGTGCACATCATCCAGCCCGAGTTGCGCGATGTAATCCCGAACACGGTGCAAAGCGCGTATGCGCAAGTGAGCCAGTTGCTCGCGAAGTATCCGAAGGGGCAGATTGCCGCGATCTGGTCGGCATGGGACGTGCCGCAGGTCGGCGCCACCCAGGCCGTGGATGCCGCGCATCGAAATGAAATCAGAACCTACGCCGTGGATGGCAGCCCGGACGTCGTGGCGCTCGTCAAGGACCCGAAGTCGAGCGCAGGCGCCGTGGTCGCACAGCAACCGGCGTTGATCGGCAAGACGGCCGTGGACAACGTCGCGCGCTACCTCGCGGGCGACCGCACCTTGCCGCCCTACACTTACGTGCCGTCGATTCTCGTCACCAAGGACAACGCCGGCAACGTCCAGCAAACCCTGGGACAACTCGCCTCGAAATGAATCCAAAGGCGCATCCTTCCGCGCTCGAGCTGCGCGGCGTCGTCAAACATTTCGACGGCGTGCCCGCGCTGCGCGGCGCGTCGCTCAACGTGGCGCGCGGCAGCGTACACGGTCTGATCGGCCAGAACGGCGCGGGCAAATCGACGCTGATCAAGATTCTCGCCGGCATTCACGCAGCGGATTCGGGCACGATCAGCGTCGACGGCATCGAACAACCGCTCGATGCGTCCGCTCACACGCATGGGTCCGGCATTGGCTTCATCCATCAGGAACGCATGCTGCCGCCCACCTTCACGGTCGCGGAAGCGCTCTGGCTGGGCGACGAACGCAGCTTCGGTCCACGCGCGGCGGGGCCGTTTCGTCTACTGGATGTGCGCCGCATGCAGCGTGATGCGCGTGACGCGTTGCAGAAACACTTCGGTGTCGACTTGCCGCCCAACCGGCTGATAGGCGATCTCAGCGTCGCTGAACAGCAGATCGTGCAGATCACGCGCGAACTGATTCGCGAGCCGCGCATCCTCGTCTTCGACGAACCGACCGCGGCGCTGGTGAGCCGCGAAGTGGACCGCTTGCTGCAGACCATCGATCGTCTGCGGCAACGCGGCCTGACCATCCTTTACGTGTCGCATTACCTCAATGAAATCGCCGCTGTCTGCGATCGCGTGACCGTGCTGCGCGACGGCGCGGACGTCGCTCATGTCGACGCGCGCACCATCTCTACGGAGTCGCTCGTCACGGCAATGATCGGCGCGCAGCCGCAAACGCGTATGCCCCAGTCGGCGCGCACACCTGGCGAAACCATGTTGAGCGTACGCAATCTGAGCGCGCAAAACCGCTTCGAAGACGTCTCGTTCGATGTGCGGCGCGGCGAGATTATCGGCGTGACCGGTTTGCTCGGCTCCGGCGGCAAGCAGGTGATCCGCAGTCTGTTCGGGCTTGAACGCGGCGTCGAGGGCGTGATCGAAATCGACGGCAAGCCGGTGCGTTTGCGACGTCCGCAGGACGCCGTGCGCCGACGCATTGCCTTCGTTCCGGAAGACCGGCGCGCGCATGGCGTTGCGCCCGCGCTTTCCGTGCGCGAGAATACGACGCTTGCCAGCCTCGCGCGCTTCAGTCGTTTCGGGCTGCTGAAGCAACGCAGCGAGACCCTCGCCGTGCAAGGTCTGATCGAGGATCTGGCCGTGCGCACGCCGGGCACGGAAGCGCCGGTGCGGCATCTGTCCGGAGGCAACCAGCAGAAAGTCGCGCTCGCGAAGTGGCTGAGCCGCGCGTCGTCGGTGTATCTGCTCGATGAGCCTACAGTCGGCGTCGACATCGGCGCGAAGACCGAGATCTATCGTCTGCTGGACCGGCTTGCGCGGGACGGTGCTGCCGTACTGCTGTTCTCCAGCGATCTGATCGAACTGCTCGGCATGACCGACCGCGTGCTGGTGATGGCGCGTGGCCGGATCGTACGCGAACTCGTCTCACGCGAAGCCGATAGCCAGGACGTGCTCGCATGGGCAACCGGTGCACGCGGCGCGTCGTCGCAACAGCAGGTTGCCGCATGAGCAAGGTTCTCGAAAACGCGCCAGGTAGCGGCAAATTCGAATTGCCCGAACGCTTCTTCGGCGCGCAATGGTGGCTGCGCAGCGGTGCGGCGCTCGCCTTTGCCGCAGTGTTCGTCGGCTTTGCCATCAGTTCGCCGCTCTTTTTCAGCCTCGCCAATCTGGCCAACGTCGTGCAGCAATCCGCGGTAGTTGGAATACTTGGCTTTGGGTTGACGATTGTGCTGATAGGCGGCGGTGCCGATCCGATCAGAGGCGGCCTTGATCTGTCCGTCGCGGCCAATCTCGGGCTGAGTGCGGCGGTGTACGCGGTGACGCTGCGCGAGGGCTTTTCGCCTTTGAGCGCTTTCGCGCTGACGCTGGCAGCGGGCGCCGCAGTCGGTGCGCTCAACGCGTTCGCCGTGATCGTACTGCGCATCTTCCCGTTGCTTGCCACACTGACGACGATGAATCTCTGCGCCGGATTCGAACTGGTGCTCACGCAGAATACGTCGGTGCCTGCAAGCGGAGCATTGCCCGGCTTCCTGCTCGACAATGGCGCGCTTGGCGTGCCCCATCTTGCGTATGCGTTGCTGCTCGTTGCCGCGCTCTTCACCGCGCTGATTCACTACACGCCGTTCGGATTGCGCTTGCGCGCGGTCGGTGCTCATCGTGACGCCGCGCAGGCAGCGGGCGTTCGAACTCACCGCTACATTGCGGCCAGTTATGTGTTGAGCGGCGTGGCGGCTGCGTTGGCGGCACTGGCTTCCACCGCGCTACTCAGCGGCAGTTCACCGGGCGCGGGAGAAAATCTGCTGGCGACCGTCGCGGCGGCATTGCTCGGCGTCGTGTTTTCGCGGCGCCTCGTGCCGACCATTCCGGGCACGCTGCTCGCCGTGCTTTTTATCGGCGTGATCAGCAACGGCTTTCAACTCGACAATGTATCGAGCTATTGGGTCAACGGAGTGGAAGGCGTGTTGATTCTGTTTGTGGTCGCCACCACTGCTCTTGTGCGCCGCCGTCATGCGGGGAGTCATGCCCATGATTGAAACCATCGGACGCTTTCAACGCTTCGCGCTAGTCGGCGCATTGATCGCCGTGATCGCTTTCTTTGCGGTTTTTGCGCCCGGTTTTGCGCGGGCCGGCAATCTCGCCGACGTTCTTCTCAACAACTTCGCATTGCTCGCTATCGCCTCGCTTGGCATGACGCTCGCATTGTCCTTGGGTGCGATCGATCTGTCGCTCGGCACGTCCATCGACGTCGCCAGTCTCGCGTTCGTGCTGTTGAGCGCACATCATGTGGGCGTGTTGCCGGCGGCATTGGGCGGTCTCGCCGCCGCATTCGTAATTGGCGCGTTCAACGGCGTGCTGATCGGCAGACTCGGCATCGCGCCGTTTCTCGCGACGCTCGGCACGTTGTTCATCGGACAAACCGTGCAACAACTCGCGACCGATGGCGGACAGCCTGTGTATCTGTTGAATATGGCGTTGCCGCCGCTATTCAGTGCGCTCGCGCATGGCGCCGTAGCCCGGGCTGCCGGTGCCGTTATGGATCGTCGCTGCATTGGCGCTTATCGTACACGTCACGCTTGCGCGCTCCGCGTTCGGCAGGGCGATCACGGCGCTTGGCGCGCAACCTGGCGTTGCACGCTATTCGGGGCTGCCGGTGGCGACGATCATGGCAGTGACTTTTATCGCCAGCGCGTTGATTTATGGCGTCGTGGGACTGCTGCTTTCGTCCACCGTCAAAGCGTACGTTCCGCAGGCCGGCAACGGTTATCTCCTCAATGCGATCGGTGCGACGTTTATCGGCACCACGTTGTCGCCGACGCGCCGTCCTGGCGTCGTCGGCACCTTGCTTGGCGTGCTGCTGCTCAGTCTGGTCGCAAACGGACTCTTGCTGATCGGCTGGAATTTCTACTGGCAACAAGTGGCGACCGGCGCATTGATCTTCGCCGTGCTGGCCGTCAGCTTCGCTCAGCGCCGCGCCCGTTATGCGTGAGATTCCGCGCCACGTCCCACGCTAAACGTAAATGCCAACGCGCCGACCAGCAGCACACCCTTGATGAAATCCTGCATGTAGTACGGCGCGTTGAGCATCGTCAAGCCGTTCAGCAACACACCGACGAACACCGCGCCGACGACCGTGCCGAACACGTTCGGCCGCTTGGCGCCCCACACCGCGTATCCGACCAGCGATGCCGCGACGGCATCGAGCAGCATCGAATGGCCCGCGCTGACATCGCCACGGCCGACGCGCGCTGCAATCAGCACGCCGCCCAGCGAAGCAATCGCGCCCGACACGACATACGCGGCGATCCGGTAGCGCGCAGTCGGTGCACCAGCGAGACGCGCCGCCGTCTCGTTGCCGCCGATTGCGTAAATGACGCGGCCCCAGCGCGTGCTTTCCATCAACACGCAAGCCACCACCGTCAACACGGCAAGCACGATCACCGGCAGCGGCACGACGTCGAATAGACGCAGACGTCCGAGCGCCAGGAACGCATCGGGGAATACGCCGGTCGTTTCCGTGCCGTCGGGCAGGATCGTACCCGTGGCGAGCGAACGGCCACCTGTGGGTATCAATTGCAAGCCGGCCAGCAGAAACAGCGTGCCGAGCGTGGCAAGCTGATCCGGCACGCGCAGGCGCGTAATCAACAGGCCGTTGAAGAGACCCGCCAGCACGCCGAGGACAAGGCACGCGGCGACCGCCGCGAGCGTATTGCCGTGCCAGACGATCAACACATAGCTCGCCGCCATCTGCGCCGATGCGGCCACGCTGCCCACCGACAGATCGAAACCGCCCGCCGCAAGCGTCACGGTCACGCCGATTCCGAGCAGCGCCACAATCGACACCGACTGCAAAATGCTGAACAGGTTGTCGATATTCAGAAACGCCGGCTGGTTGAGCGCAAAGACGACGATCAGTAGCGCGAGCACGAGGAGCATGCCGGTTCGTTCGAGGTGGCCTCGCAGGCTGCGCAATGCGCCGCTTTTGCGCGCGACCGGGGTTCGTGCGGCGTGAGCGTTTTGATCGACGGCCTCGGATGCAATCGAAGAGCTGGTTTTCATGAGTGAGCGTGGAGAGTGAAGTCGGAATGGGCGGCAGGCTCGAGCGTGGCCCGATCGAAACGGACGACGCGATCGGCGATCTCGAGCGCCTCTTCGAGGTCGCTGACGAAAACGAGCGTGGCGCGTTCGCCTGCGTGACGCCGCAACGTATCGACGATATCGGCGCGTGCGCCCGCATCGACGCCCTGAAACGGTTCGTCGAGCAGCAGCAAACGCGCGGGCTGCGCATGCCAGCGCGCGAGCACGACTTTCTGCTGATTGCCGCCTGATAGACGCGTGAGCCGGTCATCCGGACCCGTGCAGCGAATCCCGAAGTTGTCGATTGCGTCGGCCGCCGCGCGCTGTTCGCGGCCGCGATTGACCACGCCCCGCCTGAACCAGCGCGTGAGAAACGGAAAGCTGAGTGTGCCCGCGATCGACGCGAACGGTACGCTGTCCGGAAACAGCGATGTACGCCAACGGTCTTCGCCCGCGAGGAAGACACCGGCGCGGATTGCGTCGGCAGGTGAGCGCGGACGCCACGGCTTGCCGTCGAGCGTCATCGTGCCGGACGCTGTGCGGATCGCGCCGAAAATGGCCCGTGCAAAACGCGACTTGCCCCCGCCGACCGGCCCGGCGATCGCGACGATTTCGCCTTGCTGCACGTCGAGATCGAAAGAGACGCTGCCGGGCGTCAATTGCAGATCGCGTACGCTGAAGCAGGGCTTCTGAGCGCAGAGAGCAGCATGAGTGGAGACGGCCGCGTTGCGATCGCTGCGCAGTTTGCGGCCGATCATCGTTTCCACTGCGGCGTTGAAATCGATCGGCGCGCGCAAGTCGGAGACGATGCGGCCGTCGCGCACAATCGTCACGCGCTGCGCAATACGACGCAGGTCGCCGAGCCGATGCGATACCAGCAGAATCGCAACACCTTCATCGCGCAAGCGCTCGAGCAACGCAAAGAGACGCTCGGCCTCCGGCTCGGACAGACTGGCCGTGGGTTCATCGAGAATCAGCAGCGCCGGTCGCGTAGCCAAAGCGCGCGCCAGCGTCACGAGCTGCTGCGCGGCGAGCGACAGCGACGCCACGGGCGCAGCCAGATCGGCGTCCAGCCCTACCCGCGCGGCCAACGGCGCCGCGTCGCGAATGCGCGCTGCCGGCGGCGCGCGCCACGGCGAGGCCGGATCGCACAGGCGGTCGAGCAACAGGTTGTCCGCTATGGAAAGCGTCGGCACCACCGCATCCGCAATGGACTGGTGGACGGTGGCAATGCCGAGCTGTTTCGCGTGATGCGGCGACGCGGGCTGGAACGGCTCGCCACGCAAGCTCAGATTGCCGCCGTCGGGGCGATAAACCCCACTCAAGATTTTGACGAGTGTGGATTTGCCCGCGCCGTTGGCGCCCATCAGCGCGACGACTTCACCGGCGCTGATCGAGAAGTCGACGGAATCGAGCGCCAGCGTGGGGCCGAAGCGTTTGGAAACGGCGGCGACGGTCAGAATGGGAACGGCCATCGAAGAGCGCGCAGCGTGACTGCGCTCGTAGCGAATGACCGACCATCGTAGCTAGCGGATATCAGCCGGCCAACGAAGCGTTGCTCATATCGATAGTGTGACCGCTTTCTCTTCCCTGGCCCGATATCGGCCTGAAAACCGAACGGCAATCAACGGGCAACTTGCCTTCACCCAAATGCCAAACGCGCATAACCTTCGATGAATCGCTTATTGGAGCAACGCGCGCTCTTCTTTCTATACTCGATTCCGGTCAGCACTCACCAACGACGAGTGCCAAAACTCACACGCGGATATCGAACCATGAGCCTACGTCCTTTGCATGACCGCCTGATCGTCAAGCGTCTCGATCAGGAAACCAAAACCGCTTCGGGCATCGTGATCCCTGAAAGCGCTGCCGAAAAACCCGATCAGGGCGAAGTTATCGCCATTGGTCCGGGCAAGCGCGATAGCGACGGCAAGCGCGTCGAACCTGACCTCAAGGTCGGCGAGCGCGTGCTGTTCGGCAAATATGCGGGACAGTCGGTCAAAGTCGACGGCAACGAACTGCTCGTGCTGCGCGAAGAAGATGTTGTGGCGGTCGTCACTCAATAACGAACGGAGCGTCAAATCATGGCAGCAAAAGAAATCATTTTCAGCGACGTCGCCCGCTCGAAACTCGTCGAAGGCGTCAACATTCTGGCCAACGCGGTCAAGGTCACGCTCGGTCCGAAGGGCCGCAATGTTGTGCTCGAACGCAGCTTCGGTTCGCCCATCGTGACCAAGGACGGCGTCTCGGTCGCCAAGGAAATCGAGTTGCCCGATCGCGTGCAGAACATCGGCGCGCAGCTCGTGAAGGAAGTCGCCTCTCGCACCAGCGACGCCGCCGGCGACGGCACCACTACCGCGACCGTGCTCGCGCAAGCCATCGTCCGTGAAGGACAGAAGTATGTAGCGGCGGGCCTCAATCCACTGGACCTGAAGCGCGGCATCGACAAGGCCGTGATCGCCGCGACCGACGAGCTGAAGAAGATCAGCAGGCCGACCACGACCAGCAAGGAAATCGCTCAGGTCGCGACGATCTCGGCCAACGGCGAAGAGTCGATCGGCCAGCGGATTGCCGAAGCGATCGACCGTGTCGGCAAGGAAGGCGTGATCACCGTGGAAGACGGCAAGTCGCTCGACGATGAGCTCGACGTGGTGGAAGGTCTGCAATTCGATCGTGGCTACCTGTCGCCGTATTTCATCAACGATCAGGACAAACAGGTTGCCGTGCTCGATAACCCGTTCGTGCTGCTGCACGACAAGAAGGTATCGAACATTCGCGATCTGCTGCCGGTTCTCGAACAGGTCGCGAAAGCCGGCCGTCCGCTTCTGATCATCGCGGAAGATGTCGAAGGGGAAGCGCTGGCTACGCTCGTGGTCAACAACATTCGCGGCATTCTGAAGACGGTTGCTGTGAAGGCGCCGGGCTTCGGCGATCGCCGCAAGGCGCTGCTCGAAGACATCGCGATTCTGACCGGCGGCCAGGTGATCGCCGAAGAAACGGGACTGTCGCTCGAAAAAGCGACGCTCGCGGAACTCGGTCAGGCCAAGCGGATCGAGGTCGGCAAGGAAAACACCACCGTCATCGACGGCGCGGGCGACAGCAAGAACATCGAAGCGCGCGTGAAGCAGATTCGCACGCAGATCGAGGAAGCCAGTTCGGACTACGACCGCGAGAAACTGCAGGAACGGGTCGCGAAACTGGCGGGCGGCGTGGCCGTCATCAAGGTCGGCGGCGCGACCGAGATCGAGGTCAAGGAAAAGAAAGACCGTGTCGACGACGCGCTGCATGCAACGCGTGCCGCTGTCGAGGAAGGCATCGTGCCGGGCGGCGGCGTCGCGCTGATTCGCGTGAAGCAGGCTATCAGTGCGCTCAAGGGCGTGAATGCCGATCAGGATGCGGGCATCAAGATCGTGCTGCGCGCACTCGAAGAACCGCTGCGCCAAATCGTGACGAATGCCGGCGAAGAGGCCAGCGTGGTCGTCGCGAAAGTGGCGGAAGGCAAGGGCAATTTCGGCTACAACGCACAGACCGGCGAGTACGGCGACCTCGTTGAATCGGGCGTGCTCGATCCGACCAAGGTGACGCGCACGGCGCTGCAAAACGCGGCATCGGTCGCGGGTCTGCTGCTCACCACCGACGCGACCGTCCATGAAACACCGAAAGATGCGCCGGCAGCGGGACAGCCGGGCGGTCCCGGCGCGGGCGGGCCGGGACTCGATTTCTAAGTACCCGTACCGTCTGCCGCAAGGCATCGCGCGCTTGCACTGCGCGGTTAAACGCAAGGGACACGGGCCGGTATTCGCTTTATCGCGAGCCGGCCTGTGTCTGTTCTGCTCTCGCCTGCTCTCCGCTCACGGCCCGCAGCCGATGCGCAAACTCATCGCATCAACGCACCGCCACGCCGTGTTGTTCATCGCGCACCGTACCGCTTTCGGTTTCCGTTTCCGTTTCCGTTGCCGCATCGATGCGCGTGGCGTGAGCGCGCCGTTCCCGCAACAACACGCGAGACGCAATCCATTGCAGCGCGGAGCACAAAACCAGATACACGATCCCGACGAATACGAAAATCTGCGCGGGATAAATCATCAGACGGCTGTTGACCTGATTGGCGAGAAACGTGAATTCCGGCACGCCGACGATATACGCGAGCGACGTGTCCTTGACGAGCGACACCCACTGATTCACGAATGACGGCAGCATGATGCGCACCGCCTGCGGCAGCACCACGTAACGTAACGCCTGCCAGCGCGTGAGCCCGAGCGACAGCGCCGCCTGCTGCTGGCCCGCGCCGACCGACACGATCCCCGCATGCACCGCATGCGACAGATACGCGCCGCCGATCAGCGACAGCGCGCAGACCACCGCGACCAGACCCGGCACGTCGATATGCAGCAGCATCGGCATCAGGAAGAAGGTCCAGAAGATCAGCATCAGCACCGGAATTGCGCGGAAAAACGCGACGATTCCGAGCAGCACCACGTATGCGCCGCCGCGTGTCAGCGCGAGCGCCACGCCGCCCGCCAGTCCCACGACGGCGGACAGCAACGCCGACACCACCGAGAGCACGACCGTCAGCGCCGCGCCGCCCAGCGGCCCGTTGGGAAACGCACCGAGCAGCAGATAGCGCAGCGTCGGCAGCCACTCGAGGGCGGTCATGCTCGCCCCCGTTGCAGCGCGCGTACGCCCGTGTGCTGCCAGATCACGAGAGCCGTTTCGATTAGCGCGACGGTGCCGACATACAGCACGGTTGCCGTGCCGAACGCCTGAAAAGTCCGGAAGCTTTCCGTGTCGACCTGGCGCGACGCATACGACAACTCGGCGACGCCGATCGCCATCGTCAGCGACGAGTTCTTCACGATATTCATGTATTGCCCCGCGAGCGGCGGCGTGGCGATCCGCACCGCTTGCGGCAGCACCACGTGCCGCAAGGTCGCGTAACGCGTCATGCCCAATGCCGCGCTCGCCTGATATTGCGCGATGCCCACGCCGCGGATTCCGGCGCGAAACTCCTCGGCGATAAAGGCCGTGCTGTAGCACGTCAGCCCGAGCCAGCCGGCGAACAGTTCGAAGCTCGGCCAGTGCAGCGCAAACGGCCCGGCGCTCAGGACATGCGGCGTGTTCAGCCACGTCATCCACGCGGAAGGCAGCAGCATTGCCGCGCCGAAGTACCAGAACAGCAATTGGACCAGCAACGGAGAATTGCGAAACACGAGTACGTAGAGCTTCGCCGCCGTGGCGACCGCGCGATGTTGCGCGATGCGCGCCATTGCCAGCCCGAATCCAAGCAGCGTCGCGCACACGCTCACGCACGCCGACAGGATCAGCGTGATCAGAAAGCCGTGCGCGAGCCAGCCGAGATAGCGCGGGCCCAGCCAGAAGTTCATCAAATGCATTTGGAGAGAACGCGGTCCTGTATCAGCAAGAAGGCCCGGTCACGCGTTTCGTGACCGGGCCATGTCGAGGCGGCTGTCAAGCGACCGGCGTTCAGCTCTTTTGCGGATCGCCGATCCTGAACAGACGCGGCAGCGGCGCGGCGCTCTTCGGGCCGAACCAGGTATCGTAGATCGTGCCGGCCGTGCCCTTGGCTTCGAGATCCTTCAGCGTGTCGTTGACGACATTCAGCAGGCGCGTCTCGCCCTTCGGCACGCCCACGCCTTCGTAGTCGTTGGAGATCGTGAACGGCGGGATCTCGTAGTTCGCCTTGTCCGGCACCTTCGCCAGCAACGCGACGAGCTTCGGTCCGTCCTGCGTGATCGCCTGCACGTTGCCCGTGCGAAGCGCGGCGAAGGCGAACGGCGTGTCGTCGTAAGCGATGATCGTCGCGCTCGGGAATTGCGCGCGCACCTGCTGCTCATTGGTCGTGCCTTTGTCGGCGCCGATCCGCAAACCGTTCAACTGTTGCGGCGAAGTAAGCGTGCCCTTCTTCGCGATGAACTGCGTGCCCGACGCAAAATACGGAATGCTGAAATCGACTTCCTTCTTGCGGTCGTCGGTAATCGTGAAGTTGGCGAACACGAGATCCACCTTGCCCGACTTCAGGAACGCGATGCGGTTCGCCGGATTCGTCGGCTGGATCTCGAGCTTGACGCCGAGGCGCGTGGCGAGCGCTCGCGCATAATCGACGTCCAGCCCGACGATCTGATTGCTCTTCGGATCGACGAAGCCGAACGGCGGATTGCTGTCGAACGCGGCCACGCGCAATAGGCCCGCCTTCTTGATGTCGTCGAGGCGATCCGCGTGCGCGGCGGCGGACATGACAAGCAGACTTCCGGCGATCGCTGCGCCAAGCACTCTGAGATTCATAGCGGTGGTTTCCTGTTGTTTTGATGGGCCGCGCGCGAGGTCGAATAGCGCGTGCCTTAGCGTGAGAAGTGGACTCTAGCAACGCTCGCGCACGGCACAAACCAAGCAATTTTCAGGTGCTAAGCAGCGTTTCTGATAATGGGTGGGGCGCGGCGGGGTCCCTGGTTCGCGCCCGTCGAGTACCAGCACGCGGTCGGACAGACGCATCACGAGATCGAGCTTGTGCTCGATCAGCAAAATGGTGAGTCCGTCGCGTTTCTTCGCTCGACGCGCTTCGCCATGCCGGACTCGACGATACGCAGACTCTCGATCTGAGCCACGCGATCGCGATCTTCGCGTGGGCAAACCGGCTGATGCTGAGTTTGGGGGAGCCGGTGTTTCCCGCGTAGAAAGGCTAGACTTCGCGCGTGTAAGGGCGCAAATCAACAAGTACAGCTTCCTTGCACGTTAGCCGGATATCAAGGCCAATGTTTGGTGTGAGGTCAAGCTGAATCAAGCCTTCCGGCGTTTCAGCAAGCGTCATTTCCGTAATCGTTGCTTCTTCTACCATACCGTTCACGTCGATATCCGACGCTCGAATATCCAGAAAGTCTAGTGTGGCGATGTAATCGGGTTTCCCTGGGACGGGCGGCGCACCATACCGGTTGTGAAGCACTTCCAGCCGAAGGTCTAGCATCTCGCGCGTGCGATTCCCCGGCAAAGGAAGACCGCTGACGCCTTCGTGCGTTCGCCGGATTCTCTGCAAACAGAATGAGCGTATAGCTGAATCGTGGAAAGACGAATATCCACCAAGAACCAATTCAAGCCGTTCACCATCCCTGGCAAGATGCCAACCCCATGTCCTGTTTGCCTTGCTCATGACAGTCCTCTATTCGGCGCGCGCCTAGTCAAAGTTGATTGGTGACATTGGAAGATGACTATTGTCCCGCACGCCGTCTGAAAAATTATGTCCGTGCGGGTCGCCGTGGCTTCCATGATATTGAGCCGAAAGATTGCCGTCTGAATCGAAATAATCGACGTCCTGTCCGTTGGGGTTGATTGCAAAGCCCCCAGGCTCGTTCCCTGTCATACGGACGCCCCGCGCCGCGACTTCTTCCTCATCGCCGTCCAGGATATCGGACTGATAATCGAACGGCTGCGCATCGCCCAGCGGCGCAGCGGTTTCCGTGAGATCGCTCGCGGCGTCGGCCAGTGACGAAGGGGCCGCGTTCGCATTGCGGGCTGGACCCGCATTAATCCGGTCCACCATGTCGTTATAGCGGTCAATATAAGCCGTCGCCGCATCGTAGGACATTCCGCAATCGTTCATTAACGAACTGCGGAAGCTGCGGAGCCCCTGGGGCGCGGGCGGCGGATTGCCACCCAAGCCGCCTGTGCGCGATTGCTCGGCAATGAGAACAACACTCTCGCCGCGGATCATGGACTGCAATGTCTCTATGACCTCGAGGTCAGCGCCATTCTTTGCCAGCCGCTCGTGCCAATAGAAATTCGTCCCGAGAAAAGCGCGGACCCGCCCAACAAGAGCGGCATCTTTAGCCCATATATCGGCGTATGCACGTTGGGAGAACTTCTTGCCTTCTTCAACCGCCTGTTTTTGCTCTGTAGAGAGAAAGATGCGCCCGCTCGCGTAGGCATCCTTACTGTACATCACCCAGCGTTGAAACGAATCTGTCTTCAGTTCGGTTCCACCCATCGCCAGCCTCGTCGCTTATGACGGCGTAACGCTAGCAGATTGCCGGAGACCTATGTTTTTGGGATATTCGCCGATTTTTTTGCGGAGGGATCGGTCTGTCGGCACGCGCGCATCGGCGACAAACCCGACCGTCGCGGGTCGGCCTTCATGCCGGCGTCGACAGACAGATAGCCGTTTGCGTGACTAACTAAATGCTCGGGTCATCCAAAGGGTGCTCGTGGGCGACGGCTCGGCCATTGCCGACAACCTAGCCGACCGACGTCACATATCCGCCATCGGGCGCGTCGTGCGGAAGGGACCAGCCGAAATAGACCTCTGCCTCGACGATCTTGCCGCCGCGGACGGTCAGCCGCTCCGTATTGCGGAATCGTCGACTGCCAAGAGTCGTTGCTTCGTAAACGACGAACACCTGTTCGCCATGAACAACGACATCGACGAACTGAAAGTCGGTAATCGACTCACTGTTCGGCCAACAACGCGTGAAGTAAGTGCTGCGATCCAGGCGGTTATCCAGAGGGCTGGTGAAATGGAAGTCTTCGCCGATCAGCACCTCGATGGCGGCGCGGTCCTTATGTACATAGGCGAGATAACTCGCACGGGCGATGTCGGCAGGATCTTGCTGCATATACGTCGTCTCCATTGAATGTTTCAAGAAAGCGCCTCAACGGCCTGTTCCCGCAGGTGGACCTGCGGAAAACTCAGGTGCATCGCAGGCTCCTGGCCATTGTCGACCCGACCGGCGCCGCCTTCTTCGGCCCTCATGCGTCCACGATCACTTCAAACCCGCCGTAGATCAGCCGCTTGCCGTCGAACGGCATCGGATTCGTGTCAGGCTGCAGCCGTGGGTCGGCCATCACCGCTTTCATGCCGTCGTCTCGTGCCTGACGCGAAGGCCAGACAACCCAGGAGAACACCACCGCCTCGTCATGCTGCCGTTTGACCGCCATCGGAAAAGACGTCAGCTTCCCTTCCGGGACGTCGTCTCCCCAGCACTCGACCACCTTCAATGCGCCGTGCTCCTTGAAGACGGCCGCTGCCGATTCGGCATGCTTCCTGTACGTTTCGCGATTGGCCGTGGGCACCGCGGCGACAAACCCATCTATGTAAGTCATGAACGATCTCCGGTTTGCGTGAGTCATGAATAAGGGCGCAAAAGCGACATCGGGACCGCATTGCCGCAATCTTGCCGCCCTATACACACGACGAACCACGCTTGAGGAAATCGACAAAGCTCACGATAAATTTCGTCCGCGTGCGCGCGCACTGGAAGATCAGGACTGACTCGAGCCGCCAGCGACAGGCACCTGAATCCTCACAACGGAAACCCGCGAAATAATCAGACTAACAGCGGAAAGTGCGAGGAAGCCCAACGAGGTGCAGATGACACCCGCAAAACCGAACACCGGATAGACATGCCCCGCCACTGCCGAACCAAAGCCGATTCCGCAAAATACGAACGACGCAGTCAACGCCAATGCAGTCCCGCGCCGGTCCGGCACCATCTCGACGATCCGGCGCTGCTGGGAAGGCCACAGCAGGTCCGTGGCGAATGCCCAGCCAGCAAGCGCAACGAAGAACCATTGCAGATTGGGTGGCGTCATCCAAAGCAACGCGAGGTCGACGGCGAGCAGCGCGAGCCCAGCGGTCAACATCGCTTCCGCGCTATAGCGCCTCGCGGCACGCGTCACGAAAAGGTTGCCTGCGACGCCGGCAACGCCCAGCACGACAAGCGCGGCCGATACAGCGCTGGAACCGGCATGGAACGTGTCGCGAACAATCGGCGCAATAAACGAGTACGTCGAATAGACGCCTGCCGCGATGAAAAACACGACGAGAAACGCGCTGAGTGTCTCGGTACGGCTTAGCAGCGATGTAACGGTTCTGAGCTCGACATGCTCGCCCTCGCTGGAATCGGGCACGACCGCCACGATAAGCGCCGCTGTTGCCGCGCCCGCGCACGCAATCGCAACGAATAACGCCCGCGCCCCCCACACGTGAGCGACCCATGCCGAAAGCGGCATCCCGACGAGACCCGCGATACTGAGTCCGAGCAAAACGATGGCGATTGCGCTGCCCTGATGCCTGGGTTCAACGAGGCTCGATCCCAATGCACCAAGCACAGGGCCAATAAATCCCGCGCCCAATCCCATCAGCACGCGCGACAGAACGAGGACCGAGTAGTTTGGTGCGGCCGCGAACAGCAATGCGGCGGCGCTGAAGAGCGAGAGCCCGATGAGCACCTGGCGACGCCGTCGCAAATGTCCGAAGCCGACTTGCAGAAAAGGCGCGGCAAACGCGAAGGTCACGCCAAAAAAAGATATCAGGTAGACGCTTTGCGCGTCGGCAAGACCCCATTCACGCGAAATCGCATTGAGACTGCCGACGACCGATAACGCGCCTGTCGCTTGCACGAAGTACGCAAAACTGAGCGCGCGAAGCGCACGCGTGGTTTTCGCAGGGATAGCTGGGGTCATGAGCGAGTACTGAAGGTGAGCGATTCCGGCGCCGGACGGCGGACGGCGGACAAGCGGCCGGACCGCGCAAGCGGCGCCGAGCGCCGCTTTGTCGCGATCGCCGTTCGGCTACGTCAGGCTACTGGAATGGGGTTATCTTTCAACGAGAGGTTGAACTGGTCGACGAACGCATACTCGTTAGGTCCAACGTTGTCGCGCAGCGGCTGGGCCGCGCTGACCACCACCTCCTGCGTCGCGGTAGCGAGCTTGTCCAAGGTCTCGGCGATGAACGCGTCGAGCGGCATTGCCCGCGGATCGCCGCTCCTGTGGACGAGATCCGTGTCGACCCACGGCGGCGCGATTTCGAGCACGCGCACGCTGGTGTCGCGCAGCATGAATCGCTGCGACATGGTGTATGAGTGGACTGCTGCCTTGGTTGCGGAATACAGCGCGGTAGCAGCCAACGGTACATAGGCGAGCACGGAACTGTTGTTGATGATCGTCGACTCCGGCTGCTGCTTGAGATGTTCGACAAGCGCCGCACTCATCCGCACTGGACCGAGCAGGTTCGTATTGATCAGATGCACCGCCTGCGCATCGTCGAGCGCACTGCCCGCGTTGTCGAACGGCATGATGCCCGCGTTGTTGATCAAGACGTTCAGCGTGGGATAGCGCCCGATCAATTGCCTTGCCACCTGTTGAATCTGCGCGCCGTCTGCAATGTCGAGTTCGATGACATCGATGCCCGGGTTCGCGTTTGCGACCTCGTCGAGTAACGCTTTGCGCCGCCCGGCGATGATCACCTTGTTGCCGCGTTGATGGAACGCTTCGGCGAGCGCGCGTCCAATACCCGACGTGCCGCCCGTAATGAATATCGTGTTGCCTGAAAGTTTCATGATCACCGCTTCCTTAATGTAGATGTGTATCGGCAACCAATGTCAGTGAGTGGTCGTGTAGCGCGGTGCCGGAACGTTGGTCGACAACAGCGGCGACATTGCACGCCTCGCGCTTTCGTATTCTTCCCATTTGGCCACGTCGTGCAGCGAAGGAATCGTCACGAGTTCGCCCCGCTCGAACCCGACCAGCGCCGCATCGACCATGTTTTCCGCGGACATCACGATCGACTTGTCCAGGTTTTCGAGGGGTAGCCCTCCCGTTTGCCAGAAATCGGTAGCCGTTGCGCCCGGCAAGACGGCCTGGATCCGAATTCCTTTGCCGGCAAGCTCGTGGTGCAGCGACTGGCTGAATGCGAGCACGAAGGCCTTGCTTCCACCGTAGACACCATTGAGCGCTTCCGGCGCAATCGCGACGATCGACGAAATATTGATGACAGCGCCTTTGCCGCGCGACACAAAGCCGGGCACGGCGGCGTAGGTAAGACGCATCACGCTCGTCACGTTGAGATCGATCATGCGCGACATCGCATCGACGTCACTGTCCTCGAGAGGCGTATGCGTACCGACGCCCGCGTTATTGACCAGCAGGGTGATCGTCGCATCCTGTTTCAGCTTTGTTTCGACGATCGAAAGGCCAGCCCGAGTCCCGAGGTCGGCGTCGAGAATCTCGACACTGCGTTGAGTTTGCGTCGTGATACGGCTGGCTAGCGCGGCGAGGCGCTCACGGTTGCGGGCAACGAGTATGAGTTCGTAACCGCGTCGCGCGAGGCGCTCGGCATACACCGCACCCATACCGGACGATGCGCCCGTAATCAGTGCCGTGCCCAAATGTGCTTGCGTCATCATGTCACTCCGGTTGAAGACAGTTGTGCCGGAGTGAATTGTGGTGCCGAAGGCCACCAACTCAAATGACGTTAAAGGTCATGTTTTAGGACATTCCAGATAGAGGGGATGACCGACTGGCAGCCCGTCGAATTTCTAGCGGCACTAAAGCCGTCTCTTTCTATTCGTCGATCGGGTGATCGTCGCCGGTCACATTCCGCGACTCTCTTCTCAACGACTGCGGAGTCATTTGATAGGCTCGCGTGAACACTTCCCGGAGATGACGCCTGTCACGAAATCCTGTTTCGCGCGCAATTGTTTCAAGTGAATGACGGCCACGTTCAATCAGATTTCTCGCCTCTTCCAGACGCAGACGTTCGATTGCCTTCGCGGGAGATATGCCGGTCTCGGAAAGAAAAATGCGCGCGAATTGCCGGCTGCTCAGATGCGCTGCCTTCGCTAGATCGTCCACGCGCAAGGGTTTGGACAAATTGAGGCGTGCATGTTCGAGCGCCTTCTGGACCCGGTCCGACTTTGGCGCGAGCGCCAGCATTTCAGAGTGCTGCGACTGCCCGCCCGAGCGCCGATGCGTCATGACCATCGCACGCGCCACCCTGGTCGCGAAGTCCGCACCCATGTCCTTTTCCACCAGGCCAAGCGCCAGGTCCATCGCCGCCGTCAAACCCGCTGACGTCCATATCGGGCCATCGACGATAAAGATGCGGTCGGCTTCGACCTGAACGAGCGGCCAGCGCGCCTGCAAAGCGTCTGCGAACGCCCAATGCGTGGTCGCGCGTTTACCGTTTAGAAGCCCGGCTTCAGCGAGAACGAACGCACCCGTACAGAGGCCCGCGGTGCGCCGTGAGCGCGCAGCCGCCTCGCTGATGAATCGGAGTTCTTCGGCGGTTGTGGTGCGGCCGGTTGGATTGGCCACGCCGCTGATCATCCAGGTGTCTGCCGTCGCATTCGAATCGGCCGGCCTCGTCATGACGGAGACGCCGAGCGACGAGCGGATTTCTCCGCCCTGGAGCGAGTAATTCGTCACATGATAAATAGGCTCGCGCGCAACGACGTTGGCGATTTCAAATACGGTCTGGGTCCCAATGGCCATGACCTGGAAGTCGTCCGTCAAGAAGTAGCCAATCCGATGCATTAATACGCCAGCCGTGGTGTCCGAAAACGTGAGTATAAATGTCGTTGTAAAAAACTGTCTGCGGCATGGATGATAAGCATCCTATCCGCCAAAACCGTGCCGCTCGTCCGGCATAACAGCGCGCTGTGTCGATGTCTGTGTCGATGTAATAGCCGGCTCAATCAGGCGCGTGGAACTTCCCATCGCGCACGCAACCGCAGGAACGCAAATGAGCAGCTCCACATGGTTAGCGCCAGCTACCGACCGTCATGAACAGAAGTATCCGCAACTGACCGAGGCCGAATTAGCACGACTGCGTCAATACGGCGTTGTTCGTTCGTGGACATCGGAACGGATCTTCGAAGTCGGCGCGCCAGGGTTCGGGATGTGCGTGGTATTGCACGGGACGATTCGCGTGACGAGCCGCGACGCGTTCGGGCGTCATGCCGTCGTTAGCGAAAACGGTCCGGGACACTTCGTTGCGGAAGTCGGACAGCTATCCGGCGGTCGATGCATAGTGGACGGCGATGCGGTCGGGGATGTATCGGCCATTCACATCCTCCCCGACAGACTGCGGGCGCTCCTGATCGCCGAAGCGGAGCTGGGTGAGCGCATTATGCGGGCGCTTATTCTCAGGCGGGTTGCGCTTATCGAGCGAGGCAATGGGATCGTTATAGTCAGTCAACCGCATAACGCCCGCCTCCACGCATTGCAAAGTTTCCTGCGACGTAACAATGTTCCTCATGCGGTCATCGGCGCGTCGTCAGAAGACGACGACACAGCCCGTTACGTAGCGAAGTGGGTACGCGATGACGCCGACTACCCGCTCGTGCTGCATCCAGACGGGACCATCTTGCGAGCACCCGATGAGGCCGAGCTTGCCAACGCGCTGGGCTGGCTCCCTGATTTCGATCCGGAGCATGTCTACGACGTCGCAATCGTCGGAGCAGGTCCGGCGGGTTTGGCGACAGCCGTCTATGCCGCGTCCGAGGGGCTGAGAGTCATCGTACTCGATCATAGTGCGCCAGGCGGACAGGCCGGTGCCAGCGCCCGCATTGAAAACTTCTTCGGATTCCCAACAGGCATCTCCGGCCATGCGCTCACCGCCCGCGCGTACGTACAGGCACAGAAATTCGGAGCCGACGTAGCCATTCCCGCTGAGGCGGAAAGCCTCGATTGCGGCATAACGCCGTTCGCGCTGCGCTTGTCCTCCGCCGTGACCATCCGGTCCCGAACGATCGTTATCGCTTCGGGCGCGGCTTATCGCAGACCCGACATTCAGGGCCTGGAACGCTTCGAGGGACGAGGAACATACTATTGGGCTTCGCCGGTCGAGGCGAAGCTTTGCGCGGGACAAGACGTATTGCTGGTCGGCGGCGGAAACTCAGCGGGACAGGCCGCCGTGTACCTCGCGTCGCGCGCGCGGCGAGTTCGCATGCTGGTACGTGGACAAAGCCTGAAGGCCAGTATGTCGCAATATCTCATCGACCGTATCGCTGCTCTGGACAATGTCGACGTGACGTACGGCACTCAGATCACCGCGCTGAGAGGCACCAGGACGCTCGAAGAAGTAGAGCTTTTGAGCGGGACGCAACGGTCGGTTGTATCCGCCGAACACGTGTTCCTGTTTACGGGTGCATCTCCCAACACATCGTGGCTTGACGGATGCGGCGTCGCCGTCGACAAAAACGGCTTCGTGCTTACGGGCGAAGGCGCCGGACCTGGGTCGCAAGAGCATGAAACAAGCGTGCGCGGCGTGTTCTGTGCGGGGGACGTCCGCTCGACTTCGACCAAACGTGTTGCCGCGGCGGTGGGAGACGGTGCTGCCGTCGTTGCGCAGATTCATCGTCAACTGGAGCGGACGGTCGCTCAGGCATAAGCGCCGTCGTGATGGATTGGCGCGCAGCACACAGCACGATGCTAGTGCTGATTTTCAAGGTACCGCCGATGTCGGGCGATGATAGTTGACGGGCAAAATGGAACTCCGCGATGACAACGATCGAGCACTTCGAATATGTATTTCTTGGCGGCGGCAAAGGTGGCAAGACACTGGCGATGGAACTCGCGCAGGCGGGCCGCAAGGTCGCCGTGATCGAACGAGGCATGATCGGCGGATCGTGCATCAACGTGGCGTGCATACCGACCAAGACGCTGATCCAGACCGCGCGCACCGAATACATACTGCATCGACAGGATGGCAGGGCCGCGGACATGGCCAAGGTGTCGCAGCGCGTGAAAGCCGTGGTCGACGGTATGGTGGAAATCAATCGCAACGCGTTGCGTGACTCCGGCCTCGAACTCGTGCTGGGCACGGGCCGCTTTGTCGGACCGCGCCGGCTCGAAGTGAAAACGAATGACGGCGGTCTGCGAATGATCGAAGGCGAACATGCTTTTATCAACACGGGCACGACGGCGGCGATTCCCGATGTGCCAGGATTGAAGGCCGCCGAGCCGCTGACGCACGTCGAAGCGCTCGTGCTGACGACGTTACCCGAAAGCCTGATCGTTCTCGGCGGTGGATATATCGGGCTCGAAATGGCGCAGGCATTCCGTAGACTGGGCAGCAAGGTCACGCTGATACAGGACGCGCCACGCGTGGCGATGCGTGAAGACGAGGACGTCACCGAGGCGATCGAGGCGGCGCTGAAAGAGGAAGGCATCGATATCAGAACCGGCGCGAGACCCGCCAGCGTGACGGGCAAGTCGGGAGAGTCGGTGACCGTTGTACTGCACAACGGCAGCACGGTGAGCGGCAGTCATCTTCTGGTCGCGGCAGGCCGCACCCCTGGCACGTCCGGTATCGGCCTCGACGCCGCCGGGGTCGAAGTCGACGCGCGCGGCTTCATCAGAACGGACGAACGTCTCGCGACGACAGCAGAGCGCACATGGGCCATCGGCGAGGTCGCAGGCACACCGATGTTCACGCACGCATCGTTCGACGATTACCGCGTGTTGCGCTCGCAACTCGCTGGGGGAAATGCGAAAACCACGCGCGACAGAATCATTCCGTATGCGCTCTTTATCGAGCCGGAACTCGGTCGTATCGGCCTCAGCGAAGCCGACGCGAAGGCGCGCGGCATCGCGGTACGTGTTGCAAAGCTGCCGATGGCGGCGGTGCCGCGGGCGCGGACGAACGGCGCGACGAAGGGCTTCATGAAGATGCTGATCGACGCGGAGTCAGACGCCATCCTTGGCTTTGCGATGCTGGGCACCAATGCCGGCGAGGTAGTGACCGCGGTGCAGATGGCGATGCTCGGCGGATTGCCTTATACGGCCGTGCGCGATGCAATCATTGCGCATCCGTTGATCTCCGAGGGCCTCAACATCCTGCTTGCGAAGGTGCCGCAGCGTGCGCCCCAATGAGGAGCCGCGATAGAGACTTGCAGCGATGAACCTCCTTGCTTGTCTGCGATTGCCCAAGCCGGTCCAACCAGCGGCATGCAGTCCGCGCGCTGCGTGCGCGAAACGATGCCGAACGACACTGCTTTTGTCCGGGGAGTTGGCAAGAATCGCGTGACGTTGGCGGCCCACTCTCTCACCCAGCGAAACGCGGCTCCGGCAAACCGCGCACTCCCAGCCCCGTCACCGCGAACAAGCCGCCCTTCTCGCGTTCTTTCTGCGGAATGCCCCACATCGGGCGGCCCATCGTCGTCACGTAGAGCGTGTCGAGATTCGGGCCGCCGAACATCACGCTCGTCAGATTGCGCACGGGGAATTCGACGACGCGGTCGAGCTTGCCGTCCGGCGCGAAGCGCAGGATGCGCCCGCCGAACACCAGCGCGGACCAGACGTAGCCTTCCTCATCGACGGTTGCGCCGTCGAAAGTGCCAGCCATGTCGCGCGCCGATGCGAACAGGCGGCGGTTGCCGGCGGCGCCGGTTTCGATGTCGTAGTCGTACGCGTACATCTCCCTGCTATACGTGTCCGTGAAGTACAGCGTGCGATTGTCGGGGCTCCAGCAAGGTCCGTTCGAACAGCTGATGCCCGAGTCCAGCCGCGCCAGCGTGCCGTCGATATCCAGGCGGTACAGACCGCCGCTGCGCGTTGAGCGCTGGCCGCGATCCGCGTCGTAGCGGTCGAAATCGTAGGACATCGTGCCCGCGATGAAGCGGCCGCGCCGGTCCACCTTGCCGTCGTTGAAGCGGGTCTCGGGATCGTCGCTTTCCGGATCGGCGATGAACTGCACCGTCTGCGCATCGAAGTCGTAAAAATGCAGGCCGTTGGCAAGCGCCACGACCGCGCCGCCCTGCTCGCGCAGCGCCATCGAACCGATATGACGCGGCACGAAAAAGCGCTTCACCTCGCTGCCGTCCGCGCGGCAGCTATAGATTTCCGCGGCTGTACTGTCGATCCAGTACAGCCGTTCCTCCTTGACATCCCATAGCGGGCCTTCACCAAGATGATTGTTCGCATCCACGAGCAAGCGTACTTCAGGCATCGTCGTCTCCTTGTTGGCACGATGTTGGCGCTTCGGTTCACTCGTTGTCCTTGAGCGCGCGCCGATGAGCGAGCAGCGCCATCAGACGCCGATCCCGCCAGCGGCTGCGCTCCTCGATACGCTCGCGCGGCAGCGCGGCACGCCGCTCGGCATCGAGGCGGTCCAACGTGGCGGCGGCCCAGTCAAAAGGCACGCGCGTTTCGGCGATGCTGCGGTAGGTGCCGCCGTAGCGCTGCGCATAGTCGGCCACGCCGCCCGGCGCGTTCAGATCGATCGTCTCGAACGGACCCATGAAGGACCAGCGCATCGCGAGACCGTCACGCATCACGGTGTCCAGATCGGCGGCGCTCGCATAGCCCTGCTCGTAGAGGCTCAACGCCTCATCGAGCACCGCGCCTTGCAGGCGGTTAAGCAGAAAACCCGAGATTTCGCGATTCACGGTGACCGGCTTCTGTCCAGCTTGCTCATAGAAAACGCGAGCACGTTCGAGCGTGTCCTGCGATGTCCAGGGCGCCCCGCACAACTCGACGAGCGGCACGAGCGACGGCGGGTTCACCGGATGCGCGACGAGACAGCGCGCGCGGCCTTCCAACGCTTCGGTGAACGTGGATGCAGGCAGACCGGAGGTCGAACTGGCAAGCAGCGCGTCGGGCTTCGTCAGACGGTCTAGCTGCGCAAACAGCGTGCGCTTCACGTCGACGATTTCGGCAATGTTCTCCTGCACGAGATCCGCCTCTGCGACCGCTTCGGCAAGGGTCTCGCATGTTGTGATGCGCGCGACGAGCGCCTCCACCGGCTCGTCGATCAGATCGAACGACGCGAGGTCCTGCACGCTTTCGCGAATGGCCGGGACAGCGTCCCTCAGCATGTCTTGCGAGGCGTCGTGCAACTTCACCCGGAAGCCGCTGCGCGCGAACACAATCGCCCACGCGCGCCCGATGCGCCCCGAACCGATTACCGCTGTCGTCTTCGTCTGCATGAATGTGTCCCGATGTTATGCGCGCCGGTCGCGCAGCGTGATGACGGCCGCCAGCACGACGAGCCCATTGATGATGTCGCGCACGGCGGGCGGCACGGTCGTGCCCGCGAGCAGCGTGCCGAGAGCGGTCAGCAGCAGCGCGCCGCCGAACACGCCGAGATAATGCCCGCGCCCGCCGGTGATCAGAGCGCCGCCCACGACGACCACCGCGATGGACGGCAGCAGATACGGATCGCCCATACCGAGGAACGCCTGCGAGCTGAACCCCGCGAGCAGCAAACCGACGAGCGCCGAGCACAATCCTGAGAGGCAGTACACGGCGATCAGCGTGGTGCCGACACGCACACCTGAGAGCTTCGCCGCGACCTGCGAATTGCCGACCGCGTACACGCGCCGCCCGAACGGCGTGCGATGCAGCAGCAACAGCGCAAGCGCGAGAAACACCGGCACGCTCCATGCGGCGAACGACAAGGGCCCGAGTTTGCCGTTGGTGAATTCGCTGATCGCGGACGGCGACCAGCCTTGCGGCGAGCCATTGCAGTAGATCAGCGTGAGACCTTGCAGCAGGCCGTTGGCGGCAAGCGTCACGACGATTGGCGGAAGGCCCAGCATCACGACGCCCACGCCGTTGAATGCGCCGACGAGCAGGCCGACGCCGAGCACGGCCGGGACCGCCCACGCCGCCGCCGCGTTCGCGCCGTGCGTGAGGCCCGTGAGAAGAACGCCGGCCAGCGTGATGAGCCAGGGCATCGAGAGATCAAGTCCGCCGGTCAGGATCACGGCGCCCTGTCCGAGGCCGAGAATCGCGAGGAACAATGTCAGCGTCAGCAGGCTGCTGTAGAAGTTCGCGCTGGTCAGCACCGCTGGGCCATACACGAAGCCGGTGATCACCACTACCGCGAAAAACAGCAGGTACGCCGGCACGACATACTTCGCCCACTCGCGATTGCGCTCGATCCAGTCCGCAATCGCGCGGCCCTTCAGCTCCGTGTTGGCGATCGGCTGAAAACCGCTCACTTCGAAGGACACGCGCCGCGCGTGAGCGTCGTTCTTCACTCGCGTGCCGGTGCGCATCGCCCTCAGCCATTGTGCCGCGTGACGCGCGCATTCATGCGCGGCCGACTGCTTGCCGATCGACGAACCGAGTACCGCGAGAATCAGGATCACCGCTTCCGCGATCGTCGTGAAGAACGCCGACACGTTCAGCACCAGCAGGATATTCACGGTGACCATCAGCGTCATGGCGGCGAACACCGTGCCGACGCAGCCGCCCCGCCCGCCGCCGAGCAGCGTTCCGCCGAGCACCACGGCGGTGAACATCGACAGCAGCAGCGGACGGCCGACGAGGGGATCGGCAGAGCCCGTCTGCGCCGACACGTACAGGCCCGCCGCCGCGTAGAACATGCCTGCGAGCGCGTAGGTCATGATGCGATAGCGCGTGACGGGCATGCCGTTGGCGTACGCGCTGTCCGCGTCGCTGCCGAGCGCGTACAGACCGACGCCGAAACGCGTGCGCCGGATAAACGCCCAGATCAGCAGCGCGGCGATCAGCACGCCGGCCGACATCGGCAGTTTCCCCTCAATCAGATCGGATGTAATGAACGCGCCGAACTCGTCGCCGACGCTGCCGCCGGGCTTGTTCTGGATCAGCAGCGTCACGCCCTGAACCATGAACATGGTCGCGAGCGTGACCACGATGGATTGCAGGCGGAACCACGCGATCAGCGCGCCATTGATCAAACCGATGCCGCCGCCTGTCGCGAGGATCAGCGCCGCGCCCGCCCATTGTTGAAGCGGCGTGCCATGCACGAAGCGCACCGCGAGCACGTTGGCGAGCGACACGACTGCCGACGCGGACAGATCGAAGCCGCCCGACAGCACGACGATGGTCTGTCCGAGCGCGGCGAGCGCGAGCGTCGTCGCGCTCGAAATGACGGAGCCGATGTCGTACGCGCCCACCGGCGTGGCCGACAGCGCGCCCCACGCAACGAGCATCGCGACGAGCGCGCCGATCGCGATGATCAGTCCGCGATGATGATCGACTCGCGCGGCCCAGGCAGCGCCCGCGCCTCGACGCACGATCCCGCTGTCGGGCGACGCAATAGCTATTTTCATGGCCAACCTCTCAGCTGGAAAGCATGTTGCGCATCACGGCTTCTTCCGTGAGCGCATCGCCGGACAATTCTCCGACGTTGCGGCCGCGATACATCACCGACACGCGGTCGCACACATTGACGAGTTCGGGAACATCGGTCGAATAAAACAGCACGGCGCCGCCTGCCGCGGCGAACGCGCGCATCAGCACGAAAATCTGATGCTTGGTGCCCACGTCGATGCCGCGCGTCGGATCGAACATGAGCCAGACGCGGCTTTGCGTGAGCATCCACTTGGCCATTGCGATCTTTTGCTGGTTGCCGCCCGAGAACGACAGGCACGGCTTGTAGAGCGCGCGCGGATTCACTTCCATCTGCGCAAGCGACCTGGCGATCGCGGCCTGCTCGCGCTTGCGGTCGATCAGTCCAAAGCGCGCATAACGTCCGATCACCGGCAGCGACACGTTCTCTCCGCCGGGCAGACGCAGAAACAGACCTTCGGTCTTGCGGTCTTCAGGCAGAAAACTGGTCGACACACCGGCCTTCAGCGAATCGGCGGTCGAGGTCAGCGTGACCGGCTTGCCGTCGATACGGATTTCGCCGTCGTCGATATAGGTCGCGCCGAACAGCGCCTCGAACAGTTCGCGCTGGCCCATACCCTGCAACGCCGCGATGCCGTGCACTTCGCCGGCGACAAGCGTCAGGTCGAAGTCGCTCACCACGCCGTCCACGCGGATGCGGCGCGCCTGCATGGCGGGCGGCCGGGTTTGGCCCTGCGCCAGCGCGGGCGGCGCGACCTTCGGCGGATATTTCGCTTCCATGGAGCGGCCGATGACGAGGCGGATTACCTCGTCGTCCGAAATGTCGGGCGTGTCGAATGAGCCGACATCGCGGCCATTGCGATACACGGTGAGGCTGTCGCAGAACTCGCGCACTTCCTGCATGCGGTGCGAGATGAACACGAACGTGACGCCCTTTGCCTTTAACGCATCGATCCGGCGCGAAAGCCACGCCACGTCCGCGCCCGACAGCGACGAAGTCGGCTCGTCGAGCAGCAGTACTTGCGGGCCACGCAGGATCGCCTTAGCAATCTCGATCTTTTGCCGCACCGGCAAGGACAGATCGCGAACATACGCACCGGGGCGCACGTCCGGGAGATCGAGCTCTTCGAGCCACTGCGCCGCCATGCGCTGCGCCTCGCGCATTCTGATGCGGCCGAAGAGCCCGGTCGGCTCGTACGACAGAAGCAGGTTCTGCGCGACCGTGAGATCGCGCACCAGCGTCATCTCCTGAAACGCCGTCTGCACGCCGGCGCGATGCGCGTCCTGCGGGCCGCGCATCGTCAGGTCGCGGCCCATCACGCGGATGGTGCCCGCGTCTGGCTGCATCAACCCGGACAGCAGCTTGACGGTGGTGGACTTGCCCGCGCCGTTCTCGCCGAGCAACGCGTGCACGGCACCGCGCTTGACGCGAAACGACGCGCCGTCGAGCGCGACGGTGGCGCCGAAGCGCTTGGTCACGTTCGACAGGTCGATGGCGAGAGATGCGTCGCTCATGACAAGGTCCTCAGTCCTGGTTGCCCGTGAGCGCCGCGTTGAAGCCGACCTCTCTGGTTTCCTCGGAATAGATGTCCGCGAACCAGCCCGGCGGCACCTTGTCCGGCATGAAGGCCGTGCACCCCGCCTTCAGTTCGTCGATGCTGCCGGTCTTGCACAGCCTGGACTGCGGCGTTTCGACGAGCGGCAGCTTGAGCGTGATGCGCTGCGGGAAGTCCTTGCCGTCCAGCTTCTGCACGGCCATCTTGAGCGCCATTGCACCCGAATACGGCGGCGCGCCATACGAAATCGAACGGTAGCCGATCGAGCGATAGGCGCCCTGCCCTTTCACCTCGCCAGGCGGCAGCATCTGCACGCGATGACCGTTCGACGACTCACCCGCGCAGGGCTTGATCTTGTCGTCGGCGATGCCGGCATCGAGCTGCATCGACGCGGCGGTGAAGCAGCCGACCTGCATCCACAGCCCGTCGATCTTGTCCCAGCTATTGGTCGCGAGAATCTTCGACAGCTCGGTCTTGGCCGTGGCCTGACTCCACATGCCCGTGCCTTCCGCCACGACCTTGATGCCCGGATACTTCGCGAACACGGCCTTGGCGGCTTCGGTGCGGGCGCGATCCACCGACGTGCCCGGAACGCCGTTGATCAGCACGATGTTGCCCTTGCCGTTTAGCGTCTTCGCGAGCCATTCCGCCGTGACGGTGCCGGCCTGGTGCTGGTCGATCGTCACGTTGTGGGCGCACGGTTCGGTCACTTCGCCGTCGTAGGCCGCGACGACCACGCCCTTCGAGCAGGCGTTCTTGATTGCGCGGTTCAGCGCCGTGGGCGAGATCGGATAGATGATGATCGCCTTCGCGCCCGCCTGCACCATCGAGTTGATCTGCTGGATCTGCTTCTGCGCGTCGGTGCCCGCGACCTGCACCTCGAGATCGACCTTGTCCTTCAGCGCGGGCGTGTTCGCCATCGCCTTGACCATGTTCGCGGCCTCGGTCTGCCAGTCGTTGCCGACATAGCTCATCGACAGGAACACCTTGTACTTGCCCGCCGCATGCGCCTCGCCGGAGACAGCGAGCGCCGCAGCGAAGCCGATACCCATACCGATACCGAGCGCCGTCAGTCCCGCACGACGAATAGATTGCGTCCATGCTTTCATGTCATCCTCCAATGTTCGTTTTTGTGTCGAACTACGCTTCAGCCAGAAACCGGTACATGCGGCAAGCGCGCACTGGCCGGCAATGCGATACCCGCGCTGCCCGGCACGACGTTGGGATCGTGGCCGGGGATCACGTAATCGGCGATCTGGCGAATGCGCGTGAGCGAGCCCATTTCCGCAAGCGTCTCGTGCACGATGCCCACCGGCACCAGATCGACGATGTTTTCCATGCAGTTCGCGCAATCCCCCGCGATCAGCACCACGCCGTCTTCCGTATCCACCGCAACGGATTGATGGCCGGGCGTATGTCCTGGTGTCGGCACGACGCGCACGCCCGGCACGATATCGGCGACGCCATGCACGAACTGCCAGCGGAAATACGCGAGCGGCTCGCGGCCGATCAGAAACTCCTGGTAGTACGTGGCCTGCGTCGGCAGAGGCTGGCCCGCGTATTCCCATTCTTTCGCCTGCACGATAAAGCGCGCGTTTTTGAACAGCGTGTTGCCGCCCGAATGGTCGTAATGCAGATGCGTGTTGATGACGATGTCGACCTCGTCCGCGCTCCAGCCGACGTATTGTTTGAGTGCGCGTTCCAGCTTCTCTTCCGGCGCCTGGTCGCAAGGACACACGAAGTCCGACACCCACCCCGGATCGTGAATGCCCGTATCCACCACGATCTTTTTCTGCGCGCCGACAATCGCCGTGGACCACACCGGCACCTTGATCGACTGTCCGAAATAGCGGCCGTACACCTGTGACGAGCGATCGACGGTGAGCCAGCCCGTCGGCATCGCGACTACTTTCAATCTGGCGTTCACGCTGCGCTCTCCGCTATCAGAAGTTGGTGTTGGCCGCGCCCTTGAGTTGAAGCATCTCGCGCGCTTCGGCGGGCGTCGCGATATCGAGCGACAGGCCTTCGATCACCTGGCGTATCTTGCGTACCTGTGCCGCGCTCGATTCCGCGAGCTTGCCCGGCTCGATCCACAACGAATCTTCAAGGCCGACGCGTGCGTTCGAGCCTTGCGCCACGCCGATCGAAGCGAGCGGAATCTGATTGCGTCCCGCGCCGAGAATCGACCACACGTAGTCCTTGCCGAACAGGCGATCCGCCGTGCGGCGCATATGCGCGAGGTCTTCCGGATGCGCGCCGATGCCGCCGAGCAGACCGAATACGCTTTGCACGAAGAACGGCGGCTTCGCGAGCCCACGGTCGACAAAATGCGCGAGGTTGTACAGATGCGAGATGTCGTAGCACTCGAACTCGAAACGCGTGCCGTTCGCCCCGCAAGACGTCAGGATGTATTCGATATCCGCGAACGTGTTCTTGAACACCAGATCGCGGCTGTTCTCCAGATGCTTGCGTTCCCAGTCGTACTTGAGTTCCTTGAAGCGCTCGAGCATCGGATACAGGCCGAAGTTCATCGAGCCCATGTTGAGCGACGCCACTTCCGGCTGAAAATGATGGGCGGGCTTCAGGCGTTCCGCGACCGTCATATGCGGGCTGCCGCCCGTGGTGAGGTTGATGACTGCATCGCATTCGGCCTTGATGCGCGGCAAGAACTCCTGGAACACGGCGGGGTCCTGGGTCGGATGACCGTCGTCCGGATCGCGCGCATGCAGATGAATGATCGCCGCGCCTTCTTTCGCCGCGGCAAGCGCGGCATCGCCGATCTGTTGAGGAGTGACCGGCAGATACGGCGACATCGACGGTGTATGGATCGCGCCCGTCGGGGCGCACGTGATGATGACCTTGCGTTTCGTTGCCATGTGAGCCTCGTGCGGTTAGAGGAATTCGACGTTGCCGCAGACGGATATCGCTTGTCCCGAGATGCCGCTGCCGGCGGGCGAACACAGAAAGAGCGCGGTGGCGGCCACTTCTTCCGGCGTGGTCATGCGGCGCAGCGAGATTTTGGCGAGATACTGCTTCTCCATCTCTTCGTAGGAAAGCTTGAGCTGCTTCGCGCGCGCCGCGATCACGCGCTCGATGCGCGGGCCTTTCACAATGCCGGGCTGTATCGCGTTGACACGGATATTCGAAGGCCCGAGTTCGATAGCAAGGCTCTTGGTCATGCCGACCACCGCCCATTTGGTCGCGGCATAAGGCGTGCGGAACGCATAACCAAGACGCCCGGCCACTGACGACAGCGCGATGATGGTGCCGCCATCGCGCGCCTGCCTGAGAAGCGGCACCGCGCGGCGCGCGAAATAAAACTGCGCGTTGAGATTCACGTCGACCGTGTTGTTCCATTCCTGCTCGTCGAGCTCGTCGACGCCGCCGGTCGGCCCGGCAATGCCTGCGTTATTGACCAGCACGTCGAGACCGCCAAGCTCCGCCTGCACATCGACGAAAACGCGCTCCACGGCCGCGCGATCCGCCACGTCGGCGAGCGTCGCGGTGATGCGGTTCAGTTCGACACTTTCCTGCGCTTTTTGAAGCGCGTCGATCGCCTGCTGGCTCGCATCGCAAACATGCACGCGAGCACCTGCTTCGATGAACGCCTGGGCCATCACGAGGCCGATGCCCGATGCGCCGCCCGTGATAAGCACGCGCAAGCCCGCGTGCGGCTTCAGCATCTGAAGAACCGTCATTGTCTGTCTCCGTTGTCCGTGTTTTTACAACTCAGGCGCGTGCCTGTTCGCCGGGGTCTTCGCCGTCCTGTATCGCGCTTTGCAAGCGCTCCTTCAGATCGGCGGCGGCTTCGCCGATGTCCTGCTCGATGCCCGCGCGCGCGCCCTCGCCGTCGCTGCGCCACAGGGCCTCGACGATATGGCGGTGTGCATCCATCGACCTGCGCATGTGCGGAATGTCGGGGGCCACGAGATTCAGAAACGGGCCGATGCGCATCCACAGGTTCTGAATCGTGGACAGCGTGATATCGCTCGCTCCGTGCGCATAGATCGCGATGTGAAATTCGAAGTTGCTGCGCAGATAGGCCGGCACATCGCCCGCTTCGACGTGCGCGTTCATGGTGTCGAATACCTGTTGCAACACAGCGAGATCTTCGCGGCTCATGCGAGTCGCAGCCCGCTTTGCAACGGCGCCTTCGAGCGCGATACGCACGTCGCGCAACTCTTCGAGGAGTTCGACTGTCATGGGAGGGACGATGAGCGCGCGGCCCGGTCCGTCGATCAGCGCGCCCTCGGCTTGCAGGCGTGTGAGCGCCGCACGCACCGGCATGGTGGACGAGCCGACCGCGTCCGCCACGCTGCGCAGGCTCAGCAATTGTCCTGGCGCGAAGCGTCCGGTCATGATCGCTTCCTTGAGTTGCGCATAGACGCGACCGGCCATCGTTTCACGCGCCACGAGCTGAAGCTCGGGCAGGTCTGAACTCGTGCGTGGCGCCACTAATGCCTCCGTGGATTCGCTGCGATGTGAGATTCCGCTGCAAGTGTGACCTGTGATCACACTTGCGTTGAAAGAAGTTTGGCCTTTGCTCGAGCCCGAGTCAACCGTGGATTGCTAGGGGAAAACGCGGAAGGCTTTCCATCGCGTTGGGCCCCAAACAGGCTTCAACCGATGCGGCGGCCGCAGTACAAAAACGCTCGGCTTAAATGAAACAGCCTGAACGCTCATGATCTCGAGTCGAGACGTCGCTGGTGCCGCGCTTACGTTTTGCCGATGCCGTCGAAGAAGAGATCGATCAGGTGGGTGACGCGGGATCTGGTTGTGCCGCCTTGCTCGACGGCGAGAGCGATCGCCGTCACGACACACACGAGATCGCCGATGGAGACGTCCTTTCGAACCGCCCCCGCCTTCTGGGCCCGCTCGAGCAGCCGGCGTCCTTCTTCACTGCCGGCGCGGCAGCCAGGCGTCCCTTCCTGTAATACCGTTCCGAGCAACGCAGCGAGCCCGCGATAGTGGTTCGCGTGGTTCACGAGCTCCTTGACGAAGGCGCGCAGGGACGCGATCGGTTCGAGCTTGTCATCGCGTGCGCGGCTTGCTTTGGCAAGCGACAGCAGGCGCTCATCGCTCGCCGCGGCAAGCAGCGCGTCGCGCGTCGGGAAACGACGGTAGAGCGTGCCGATACCAACGTTGGCGCGCCTCGCGATATCGTCAAGCGAAACCTCAGCGCCGCGTTCGAGAAACAGCGCTTCCGCCGCTTCGAGAATGCGTTCCCGGTTGCGGGCTGCATCGGCGCGCAGCGGTGCTTCGTCGGTCGTCGAACACTTTCTGTTCATCGTTGCCTTGATTTCTGTTGATAAGTGGATGATGCCTCCATATACTAAGTGGAGCAATACTCCACTTAACGAGGAACGCATATGGCAAAGCGATTCGGGAACAAGGTCGTGGCAATCACCGGCGGCAGCGAGGGCATCGGCCTTGCGAGCGCCAGGCTTTTCGCGGAAGAAGGCGCGCGGGTCTACATCATGGGGCGCAGGCAAGCTCGACTGGACGAGGCGATACAGGAAATCGGCAACGGTGCGGTGGGCGTTCGGGGGGACGCGAGCAACCTCGGCGACCTTGATCGACTGTATGAGCGCATCCAGCGCGACCACGGCAGGCTCGACGTGGTTTTCGCAAATGCAGGCGTTGCCGAAGTGGAGCCGCGTCCGCTGGGCACCATCGACGAGGAGGGTTTCGACAGGCTTTTCGGCCTCAACGTGCGCGGCATGCTCTTCACTGTGCAGAAGGCCTTGCCACTACTTTCGTCGGGTGGCGTTGTCGTCCTCAATGGCTCGGTGGCTGGCAGCAAAGGCTTTCCTGGCCAGTCGCTCTACAACGCAAGCAAGGCGGCTGTGCGGTCGTTTGCGCGAAGCTGGACGACCGACCTGAAAGAGCGAGGCATTCGCGTGAACGTGGTCTCGCCGGGCGGGACCGAGACAAGCCCGATGCGAAGCTACCTCGATGCGCGGCCCGGAGTCGAAGATATGCTGAACCAGCTCGTGCCGCTGGGGCGTCTGGGCCAGCCGGATGAAGTCGCGCGCGCCGTGCTCTTTTTGGCGTCGAGCGAGAGCAGCTATATCGCGGGCGTTGAACTGTTCGTGGACGGCGGGTCCATTGCCGTTTGAGCCCTCGATGTCGCTGTCGCGCCGCTCTCGCCGGGCGGGCGCGGATTTCCGCGGCGAGTGAGCGAGGTTATGCCAGACGTACGAATGCGCGCGCCTGGCTCACTCGTCAGTCTGTGAGCGAAGAGAACCCACCGCATCGACAAGAATGCACCCTGCGTCATCGATATGTTTTTCCATCAACGCACAGGCACTCCGATCGTCTTTCGCTTTTATCGCTTCCAAAATCTCCAGATGCTCGTTTTCTGATTTGACGTCCCACTCAATCAGCGTCGATGTCGCATACATGTAGCGAAGTCGCGCCTCATGCAGGGCGTCAATATGTGAAAGCAGCCGAGGCATTTGGCAGGGTCGATAAATACTTGCATGGAATTCCCGGTTGGCGGCCTCCCACGTGCTGATGTCACGGGCCGTGTTCCCTTTGTGCATCGCGTTTTCTGCACACGTGATGTCATCTTGAGTCAGGTTGGGTATCGCGTACCGGAGCGCCAGAACCTCAAGTGCGGTACGCATCCGGGCAATCTCAATGATGGATGCCTGATCGAGCAGTGGGACATACACGCCTTTACGCTCGCGCGAAACCAGCAGGCCGCGGGCTTCCAGACGCCTGAATGCTTCCCGGACCGGAACGTGACTGGCATTGAACTCATCTGCGATTGCGTCCTGCCGAACTCGCGCTCCCGGCCTAAGATCGCCCCGGATAATCTGTTCGGCCAGCGCCGCCGCAATACGTGCAGGAAGTGAATCCGAGCTGTCTACATCCACGTTTGCTTTCCCTATGCCGAAGGTGCCCAGATATCGCCGCAGGCAACCGAAACCGCTTCATTCAGCGTGCCGTTTTGTACCAGGCATTTTACCGCTTCGACATCGTCATGCACCCACCGATCGTTACCCATCATCGCAGGAACGACCGATCTGACTTTCTCCAGCGCCGTGGATGCGCCAAGGCCGAGCGGCAGGTGTGAGAGCGCTTGGCGACTAATATCGAGCGCCTGAGATGCAATCAGAATTTCGGCGCAGACAACCGCCTGCGCATTTTCGACAACCGTCCGCGTGCGCCGCGCAGCGAAACAGGAATTACTGATGTGGTCTTCCTGGTTACCTTTGGCAGGCAGACTCGTCACACTGGCTGGACTACATAGCCCTATGTTCTCGAGCACGAGTCCGGTACCCATACTCTGGATAACGGCGAAACCCGTGTTGATGCCCGGCTCGGTAGCGATCATGTTTCTCGGCAATCCGTAGTTGCAGGCCGGATCGATCAGCTGATTATTACGGCGATCACAGATTGCGCTCAGGTCGGTCGTCACCAACGCGAGAAGGTCCATCGCTTGCGCGACGTATTGTCCGTGAAAATGCCCGCACGAGACGATGTCGTAGCCTGCATCGGAAGCGAATATCAACGGATTGTCCGTTGCGCTATTCATCTCGGTGACGAGTATGCCGTCAATGTAATCGAGTGCATCAAGAACGGGCCCGTAGACCTGTGGCGCGCAGCGGAACGAATAGACGTCCTGTATCCGCGGTTGGACCGTGTCGCCCGGCGCGGCAAGAGCGTCCATCGGAATGGCACGTGCCTCGGTGCTGCATCGCATGGAACCATTGAGCAGCGTGCGAACGGCCGCAGCGACGCGGCGCTGCCCCGGATGTGGACGCGCTAGCATCACACGGTCTTCAAAGCAGGCCCGCTCCGCCCGCATTGCCTCCAACGACAACACCAGTGAGATCGTTGCGCTAGTCAGCAGGCGACGCGCGTCGAAAGCGGCGATGACCGCGTACGCCAACGACGCCGTCGAGCCATTGATCAATGCTGTCGCATCCTTTGCTTCCACATCGAAGGTCACTGGAAGGCCCGATCGCTCAAATGCGGAGCGCGCGCTTGTTACGGCGCCCTGGAACGTCACTTTCGATTGTTCCAGCCCAAGCAATGCACCGCTCATGATCGCCAACGGTGCAAGGTCCCCGCTGGCACCGACGCTTCCTTTTGCCGGGATGACGGGCGTAATGCCTTCGTTGAGCATCGCCACAAGCCGCTCGACCACTGCGACGCGTATGCCGGAGTGATTGCGAGCAAAGGTGTTCACCCGGATCGCCATCATCGCGCGCACGACCTCAAGCGGCATGTTTTCGCCGGTGCTCGCGGAGTGCGAGTGAATAAGATTGCGCTGAAACCGCGCGATGTCCGAAGCGCTGATACGTTGATTCTTCAAGGCTCCTACCCCGGTGTTGAACGCATACATCAGGGGAGCGTCGTCGACCAGCCAGTTTTCCTCAATGAATCGTCGAGTCGACGACAGATTCGCCCGAGCCGCGTCAGACAGACGAACGCGAGCGCCGTGACGCGCGATCGCGATGATCTGGTCAATCGTCAGATCGGAACCTGTGAGGGCGATTTCGCTTTTTGCCATGAGGGCCTCAAGTGGTTTTTTATCTATTATCTATAGAATGTGCTCGACTAGCAATCTTTTCGACGATCGCCACTCAATCGCACTAATAGTCAGTCGTCGGGCACACCACTGTTTAGGCCGATAAGCCTGTCGACGAGAGTCGCAATGAGTGTGGGGCTTCGGGGCGTGGGCCTGCGCTTGTGCTAGCGCTTCCCGGTTTCTTCCTGGAAAGTGCGGTCGTAGAAGTCCCGGATCGCCTGATACGCGAGCAAGCGATTTTTCTCGAGCAAAACGAGGTGCGTGGCTTCGCCTATTTCAGCCCATTGACGGTAAGGCGCGTTCCTGAGTTCGAGGAAAAGCGACTGCGCGAGGTCAATAGGCACATCGATATCCCACTCGCCATGGACAAGCAACACGGGCACACGAATCTCGGCCGGCTCGTAGTATTTTCGTCCCGCACGCCAGTAGTCACGGATATCCTGGATCGGGCCGTTACTGGCCCGCAACTGGTGCGGCGCGCGCTCCCGGCTCCAGGGATCCTCGGCCAGCGTGAAATCGGCCCACTGCTCGAACCAACCTTCCGGGACCAGGCTCGCGCGTCCGTGTTCCGGTGCGGTGCTGAGCCAGCGGGCCTTGCTTTCGCGCACCGGAACCAGGCGCCACGCGTCGAGCCTCCCGCCAGTGTCGATAGGAATCGGCCGATCGCTCAGCCACTGCGGCGCCAATAGGACCAGTTTATGGACCTTGTCGTTATTGCGGCTGGTATAGGCACCCGCCACTGTGCCGCCCCATGACATGCCAAATACCGATACTTTGTCCAGCTGGCGACGCTTGAGGACGTAATCGACCACGGTGCCAAGATCGGCCAACCCGATGTCGGTGCCGACGACCGGAGGACTCAGATCCGCTGCCTGCTCCATCTCCGCCGGGCGTGTTGAATGGCCGTAACCACGCACGTCGAGCGCATAGACGTCATATCCCGCCGCGGCAAGAAAGTCGATGAACGACATTCCGTTGAACGGAACGTCATACAGGCTTCCCGACGAAAAGGTGGCACCGTGAACCATGACGATGGTGCGTTCCGCCGTGAAGGTCTCGAGCGCGGCGGGGCGCTTGTTGCGAACGTAGAGGTCAATGCCGGGGGTACCGGTCGCTACGCGCAATTCCTCGAAGACAAGTTGCTTTCCTTTAACCACGATGTTCTGCCTCATGATGGGTAGCTCCTGGGTCTGGCTCATTATTCATAGCGCCAGGAGAAACGGTCGCCCTGGCTGGTGACGTAACCGGCCGATGTCTCGGCGAAGTGCGGGGTGAACAGCAGCAGATTGCGTTCGGCGCCCTGCTCCAGCACCCAGCGGCGCGACGCGCGGGCCTCGTCCTGCCATTCGCAGAACACCGAATTCCAGTCGGGGCGCACCACCTGCAACGGGTGATGCATGACGTCTCCGGTAAAGAGCGCCGCCTGCCCCTTCGAATGCAGTTCAATCGACATGTGGCCAATACTGTGTCCCTTGGTCGGGCGGAACACGAAGTTATCGAGGTACTCGCCCCCGTCGTTGCTGATGCGTTCGGCCTGCCCGGAGGCAATGATCGGCGCGACGCTGTCCTCGAATACGCCAAGGCTGGGCACGTTCACTTCGTTGTGGCTGTCGGGGCCGCCGTAATAGTCCTCCTCCGCCCTCGCGAACACGTGCCGCGCATTCGGGAAGGTCGGCACCCAACGGCCATCGACGAGCCGTGTATTCCAGCCGACATGGTCGACGTGAAGGTGCGTATGCAACACATAGTCGACTTCCTCAGGGCGCACGCCGACCGCGGCGAGCCGCTGCAGATACGGCGTGTTCAGATGATGGAAGATCTGATTCTGCGGCCGTTCCTTGTCGTTGCCGGAGCCGGTATCGATCAGGATGGTGTGATGCGGCGCGCGCACCAGCCACGTGTGAATGCTCTGGATCAGGTTTCCGGTCGTCGCGTCCATGTTGCTGGGCGTAAGCCAGTGAAGATTGGGCTCGAGTTGTTCAGGTTCCCACGCCGGGTAAAGAAAGGACGGCGGCGCGACGTTCAGGCGCATTTCTTCGATCTTGGTGACGGTCACATCACCGATCCGGTAGGTTTTGTTCGGATGAACCATGCTGGATCTCGCTTGGCTGAAAGGACGTCCGTAGTCTATGATTCGAACAACGAACGAACAAATCGATTCAAATCATGAGCTCCATCGATCACTTCAATTTATGGTCTTTCGACCTGAATCTCCTGGTCGCCTTCGATGCGCTGATGCGCGAGCGCAGCGTCACCAAGGCAGCTACGCGGTTGAAGATCCAGCAGTCGGCCATGAGCCACAACCTTGGTACGCTGCGTATGCTGTTCGATGACCAACTCTTCGTTCGTGTGGGGCACACAATGAAGCCGACGCCCCGATCTGAAGCGCTCGCGGCGGCAATCGGCACGGTTCTCGAGCAGGCTCAGCATGCGATCACTGCCCGCGAAAGGTTTCGTCCCGAAACCGAGGAGCGGACTTTTTCGATCGGCTTTTCGAGCGAGCTCGAGGTGCTCCTGATGCCGTGCTTGACCGCCCACGTACAAAGGTGTGCTCCAGGAATCCGGCTACTCGGTCGCCCGGCGCAACCGGGCGACGTGCACAGGATGCTGGATGACGGCGTGATCAATCTGGCGATTGGATGTTTTGGCGACGGCGCTGAACGGCATCGAAGGAAACTGCTGTTCGAACAGTCCTTGATGTGCTGCTTCAACCCCCGCCTGCTCAATCTGTCGATGCCCGTCAGCCGAAGCGCGTACCTGGCTCAGAAACACGCCCTTGTCTCGCAAAACGCGAGTATTCGCGGATGCCTGGACGACGCCCTGCGCGCCGCCGGCGTTGAACTTGACGTGGCCATGGCTGCGCCCGAATTCCTGACCATTCTCGGCGCCGTCATGCAAACGCCTGTCATCGCTACGTTGCCGTCGAGGATCATCAAACGGTACGCCGCGCTGTTGGGGCTGGTGGCAAGCCCCGTCCCGTTCGACTTTAGAGTCACACCAATTTCGATGGTCTGGGCTGCCTATTCAGATCGAGACCCGGCTTCTGAGTGGCTACGGCAGCAGGTTGAACCAATCCTGGCGCAGATCGAGGAAGCCAGCCCGTCATTCGAAATCGCCACCGACAAGATTAGTTAAACCAAGGGGTCCTCCGGCGCGGTCCGGCCCGTTGTTCATACGGGCTCGTCAATGCGCGCGCTGAAGGGGGCGCCGAGCGGAGCGATGCGCAAACCGGGTCGCAAGTCCTTCCAGGGAAGATCGCGCGGATCGGCGCGCATGGCTCCCGGCGCTTTTGCGACGAGTGTCGCGCAAGCAATGGCGTCGAAGTCGGCACGAAAGTGCACCGAACTTTTGTTGACAAGAATGCGCATGTTCTCGGGTTCGATACCCGCCACCCGATAGAGATTGCGATCCATCATCTGAGGTGGACGTTCGCTGCTGACAATGACGAAAATCTCGTGGATTTTCAGCAATGCAGTCAGCCCCAACTGAACCTGCATGCCATTCAGCATTGGGCCATCGAACACACATTTCCCGTCCGACAGTTCGACGACTTCGAAAACACCACGAAAGCGCGCACCATTAGGCAAGCCGGATTCACCACCCAGTTCAATTTCCAGCGAGCGGCCGATGCCGGTCTGCTGTGCTGCGATAGCGGCCTCGGCATCATGAACAACGCCGAATGCAGCACTACTGGCGCCCTGGGCGATGAGTGCCCGAAGCATTCCGGTGGTGTTGGATTCGCCCCCGGCGCCCGGATTGTCCTGCGTATCGGCAATCACGACCGGTCTGTTCTTGCCGTCGGACAGCTGCATGGCTTGCGTCACGGCGTCCTCCGGCGTGAGGAAATCGACGGCCCAGTCCGCCTCTGAAAGCGCTATCCCGTCGAAAATTTGGCCGACGGCGGCTTCCACAGGATTCCTATGTGTCCCGTACGCCCACACCATCGGCCCGCATTCGGGGAAGTCGGCGGCAGGAAAGCCGAGTGTGAACGACATTGAGGCAAGACCGGCCTTCTCACGTTGCTCGACCTTCTCAAAGGCCGACTTTGCCGGGTCGACGAGGGTGCACATTGCGTTCAGGGGAATAAGAAAGGGCAACCGGCGCCAGGCGCAGTGCCAACGCTCTCCACCCAGAAGCGCCCGCAAAAGGCGAGCAGCTCGCGCGCCCGTTGTAGCCATGTCGACGTGGGGATAGGTTCGGTACGCGACAAGCGCGTCGGCGCAAGCAAGCATGCGCTCGGTGACATTCGCGTGCAAATCGAGCGACGCGACGATAGGAACGCGAGGTCCGATCACGCTTCGCAAGCGGGCCAGCAGTTCGCCTTCGCCATCGTTGGTCTGTTCGGCGACCATGGCGCCGTGCAGATCGAGGTAAACAGCATCCGGCACATGCATTCCAGCCGCCTCGACGATTTCGCCGGCAATCTTCTCATACGTGTCATGCATAACGTGTGCCGAGGGACCTGCGCCTGCCCAAAGTACCGGGACAAGCGTATGACCGTCCGGTTCGATCTCGCTAATGAAGCCCCCGATCGGAAGGTTGACGTTTCGGAAACCAAGCACTTGCTGGCCGCGCCTCAACGCGGGGAACGTTTCACCATTCACGAAGTTCTGGTAGAGCGCCTTTCGCTCGACGAATGTATTGGTTTCGTGCTGGAAACCCGCGATCAATATTTTCATTCCGCTTTGTCTGGTAGGTTTGACGGGTAATTGCCATGCCGCGAGGCATAGACCGATGCAATAGCGCAGGCTTCAATGCTCGATCCAGACCCGAGCGCGCGGCAACAGCAAAATGCGGCCTTCGACGCTGCCTGACGGGCAGCACGCTGACACAGACCGGTACCTCGCCCCCGGATGCACGCTCTGACATACTGCTAACATTTCAACAGCCCGGAAGGTCGCACGGCTGTCGGGTTCATCGCGACTCGCCTCAGACGAGATCATTCCGACAGATCAGGAGAACCGAATGGCCATTGGTGAAATCAACCAGCGCCGTCTGCGCTACTTCCACGAAATTCTGGCGCGCGGCTCGATCCGCGCGGCGGCGGATGCGCTCAACACCGCGTCCTCAGTGCTGACACGACAGATGAAGCTGCTCGAGGACGAAATCGGCACGCCGTTGTTCGAACGCGGCAATCGCGGCGTCGCGCCGACCGAGGCAGCGCACGCGCTGCTCGCGTACTGGCGCGGCTGCCAGTCCGAACGCGCGGTGTTTGAAAATACGCTGCAAAATTTGAACGGCCTTCAGATCGGCAGCGTGCGCCTGGCCATCAGCGAAGGCTTCGTCGACCCGCTCATGGATCATGTGCTGACACCGTTTATCAACGCGCATCCGCAATTGAACATTAGTGCGAAAACGCTTGCGGTCAACGACGTCATCAGCGAAGTTGCGAACGATGAGGTGGACATCGGCCTCGCGTACAACCCGCAGCCCGCGGCGCGTGTGACGCAGCACGCGATCGCCGCGAACCCGGTCTGCGTGCTGATGTCGGGCGCGCACACGCTCGCGTCGCGGAACACACCGCTGACAATCGCCGAACTCGCGCCGTTTCCACTCGCGCTGATGTCGTCGGCTTTCGGGCTGGGCCAGATCGTGCGCACGGTCGCCGACCTTGAGCGCGTGCGGCTGACGCCGGCGCTCGTGTCGAACTCGGTCGCGATGCTTAAGCGATTCGTGCGCAGCGGCAACGGCGTTACCTTCCTGACGTACGCGGCGACGCTCATTGATAGCGCGGATCCGGCCTTCTGCGTCGCGCCGCTCGCGCATCCCCTGTTCGGTGCGGCACAGTCGTGCGTGCTGGTCCGCGAGGGCCGTCGATTGCCGAATGCCGCGCAACGCGTGCTCGATCTGATCGTCGAGCAAATGCCGCTATTCGGCTCCGAAGTGCATGTGAGTAGTGCGCTTGTGCGATGCTGACCGAGCGATGCCGAAAAGGCAGCGCAACGGCGATGCGATTGCTGTTGTGCCCCACGTTTTGACCGGGAAACATTGTCCACACCTCCCATCCCCCGACGGTGTATGACAACATGCAAAACGACGCCACGTGGTCGTTGACGACCTCCACGAATAACCTGTTTGCGCGGATCAACTGGCGGCTCCTGCCTTTCTTGACGCTGTGCTATGTGTTTGCGTATCTCGACCGGATCAATATCGGTTTCGCTAAGTTGCAGATGCAGGCCGACGTCGGCCTGAGCGACGCCGCGTACGGTCTCGGCGCCGGCGTCTTCTTTCTCAGCTACATGCTTTTCGAGATTCCGAGCAACATCCTGCTCCCGAAAATCGGCGCGCGGCGCACGCTGAGCCGCATCATGATCCTCTGGGGACTGACCTCGGCGAGCATGATGTTCGTCACGAGCGCGAACGCGTTCTACGTGATCCGCTTCCTGCTCGGCGTGTTCGAAGCTGGCTTCGCGCCCGGGCTGATTTTCTACCTGACCTACTGGTACCCCCAGAACCGGATGGCACGCGCGATCACCGTGATCATGCTGTGCGGGCCGATCGGCGGGATCTTCGGCGCGCCGCTGTCGACCGGCACGATGATGCTGCTGGACACGGTCGGCGGCCTCCACGGCTGGCAATGGATGTTCATTGCCGAGGGACTGCCGAGCGTCTTGCTCGGCGTGTTCGGCCTATTCTGGATCACCGATCGCCCGGCCGAAGCGAAATGGCTCAGCGACACCGACAAGCGTCTGCTCGCCGCCGAGTTGAAGCACGACACAGCAGGCAACGAACCTCGTCACCATTCGTTCCGCCAAGTGGTCTCCGATCCACGCGTGCTGCTTCTCGGCGTCTCGTACTTCTGCATCATCTGCGGGCATTACACCGTGAGCTTCTGGCTGCCGACCATCCTTAAGAGCGCTGGCGTCACCAGCACAATGACGATCGGCATCCTCGCGGCGATTCCCTACATCGCGGCGATCTTTGCGATGGTCTGGTGGGGACGCCGCTCGGACCGTCTTGGCGAGCGCCGCTGGCACACGGTGTCGATGCTCACGCTAGCCGCCGTCGCGTTGCTGATCGCCGCGCTGAACGATACCAGCCTGCTGATCACCATCATCAGCCTCACGGTGGCGACCGCCGGGCTGTGGGCCGCGTACACGGTATTCTGGGCGATGCCGTCCGACTATATGAAGGGCGACACGGCAGCCGGCGGCGTCGCGCTTGTCAACACGATCGGACTGTTCGGAGGCTTCGTGAGTCCGACCTTAATCGGCTATTTCAAGACACTGACGGGTACGATGCAGGCCGGCCTGCTCGGCATGGTCGGAATTCTCGTGATCGGTAGTCTGCTGCTGTCGTTCAACCGCCTGCCTTCGCCGGCAGGCACACAGGATCTCGCCGCCGCGGAGTTCGAGTCGTCATGAATGCAGCGGTTCTCCTACGTGCCCGACTGAGACAGCGGATGAGCAGACCGCGCACGCTTGCTGCTCCCGGCACCTTCGATCCGCTATCGGCGTTGCAGGTTCAACGCGCAGGCTTCGAGGTCGCCTACGTCGGTAGCTATGCGCTATCGACCAGCGTCGGGCAACCAGACGTCGGCTGGCTCGATCTGACGACGCTGTGCGCGAGGCTCGCCGAGTTCTGCGACGTACTGAGCATTCCCCTGATCGCGGATGCCGAAGGCGGCTTCTTCAACGCGACAGGTATCGGCAAGACGATCCGCGCTCTCGAGCGAACCGGCGTCAGCGCGATCCATATCGAGGATCACGTCAGCGGCAAACACACCAATATGCCAAAAGCAGTGCTCTCGACGAGGGAAATGGTACAGAAGATCCGCGCGGCGCTCGATGCGCGCGAAGATCCGAACTTCCAGATCATCGCGCGCACTGATATCGCCGACGTCACCGGCAGTCCACTGGATGCGCTAGAACGAATGCTCGCGTATCTTGACGCTGGGGCCGACGCGGTCATGCCGGGCGCGCTTGATGTCGCCCAACTGGCGACAATCCGCGCGCGGATTCCGGGCAAGGTCGTGCTGGTCAACACGGCCGGCGCGAGCGTCGCCGACGAGCAGGCGGCCGGAGTCGACGTCGCGATCTATCACGGCCTATGCCTGCAAGCGGCACAACATGCCATTGAGCAAACCCTGCGGACGTTCACGGAACAACGCGATATTCGTGCACTTGATGGATCGCTCGCGTCCAGCGCCGCGCTCGACGCACTTACCGGTTACGAAGACTTCAATCGGCGCGCCGCTGAATATTGCTTGATCGATCCATGAACCAACATCCGGGCGCTCGTCTCTCGAAGTGTCCTGACACCGAAACTGCGACGCCTCTTCAGCGGAACGTGTCGAACGCGGAGCGCGTAAGCCGATCGAGGAAGACCATCAGTTCATCGCCCGCGACCGTCGCTTCGTCGGCCGCACCCTTCGCGATCGCGCGCAGCACGGCCGCGTGGCGAGCGGCGCCCTCCGCAAAAGCCTCGCTCTGCTGTACGTGCACGAACCAGAAGCGCCGTGATTGAGCATGGATGACCTGCATGGTCGTCGTGAGCATCGAGTTGTGCGTTGCGGTGACTTCCAGTTCGTGGATCGCGCGATTCACCCGGAAATATTCATTCACATTGCGCTGCCTGGCCGCCCGGACGATGTGGTCGGCGAGCGATTTCATCTCCGTGCGCTGCTCGCTTGTGGCGCGCGCGCATGCTGCTGCCACGACAAGAGGCTCCAAGGCGCGACGCACTTCCAGCAGTTCCAGTTGCTTGCGAACATCGACGGTCGACACGAATGTGCCGCGCCGCGGATGTGTTTCCACGAACCCGAACTGCTTCAGGCGCGCCAGTGCCTCGCGCACTGGCGTGCGGCCCACATTGATCTCGTTTGCGAGCTGCACCTCGGACACGAGCGCGCCCGGTGGCAGTGCCCGCGTCACGATCATCTCTTCTAGACGCCGATAGGCGTAATCCACCTTGGGCTCGTTTGCATCGGGGTCGGCGGGCGTGGCACGCGTGCTGGATTTCGTCATGAAAGCCGGTTAGAGAGTTCGATTGGACCAAAGTGAGTATTACATATCGGCCGCGTGAGGCGGCTTGCGCCGGCCCCGATCCTGCCGCACCGTGCGCTTCGCTATGCGCCCTCGGGGTTAACCTGCAATCGACAGCGGTTGACGCGGCCTCACTCCAATCGCTATCCTGATGTTGTGCTGACATGTCAGGAGTATATTATGCGTTTATCAGTGGTGGAACATCGCCTGGTCGATGCACTTTCCACCGACGTTCTCGTCGTTGGCGGCGGCGCGGCGGGCGTGGCGGCTGCAGTCACGGCGCGAAGGCAAGGCTTGCGCGTCACTGTGCTCGAACGCTATGGCTTTTGCGGAGGCGGCGCGGTCGCGGGCCTCTCTGGCACTGTCTGCGGTCTGTATCTCGCGACGGAGCGCGCCGGCGCCAAACCCGAGCAGGTCGTCTTCGGTTTCGCGGACGAATTCGTGCGCGCGCTGGAAACGCGCGGAGGACTGGCGGACCCCGTCCGGTACGGGCGCACCTGGACGCGCGTGCACGATCCGTTGATCTGGCGCGAGACCGCCGACGCGCTGCTCGCCGGTGCCGGCGTGCAGGTGATCTATCACTCGATCGCGACCGGCGCGCTGATGGATGGGGCGCGCGTGGAGGGCGTACGGGCATGGACCAAGCAAGGTCCGCTCGATATCCGCGCGAAGCTGACCATCGACGCAAGCGGTGACGCGGACGTCGTCGCGATGGCGGGCCTGTCGAGCTTCATCGGTCATGACGGACGTGTGCAGAACCCGACGATGATCTTCCGCCTGCTGGGCGTCGATATCGGACGCTTTCTCGCTGCCTACGGCGACGACACCATCATGGGCGAAGAAGTCTCGCTGAAACTGCGCGCCGCCGCAGACGCGGGCGCGAATCTGCCGCGCGCCAAGATCTGGCTCTTCACGACGACGCGGCCCGGGGAATTGCTCTGCAACTGCACGCGCGTGACCGGTGCGGACGGCCGCGAGTTGAACTCGCTGCTGCGCGATGACTTCACCGAAGCGGAAATCGAAGGGCGCAAGCAGGTGCATGCGTACGCACAGTTCTTCCGGAAGAACCTCGCGGGATGCGAAAACGCCTTCGTCAACGACACGGGCATGCAGGTGGGCATACGCCAGAGCCGGCAGGTCAGCGGAGTCACGCGCCTGTTGAACGACGACGTGCTCGCGGCTCGCAAGTTCGACGACGGCATTGCCGTATCGCCGTGGCCAATCGAACTGCATGCGGGTGCAAAGCCGAAGGTCGAGTGGATTCTCGACGACTTTTACACGGTGCCGTATGGCTGCTTCGTGCCGCAGTCGGGAGATGGCCTGCTCGTGGCCGGCCGCTGCCTGTCGGCGGAACACGAGGCGGTCGCATCGGCGCGCGTCACCGCGCAGTGCTTCTCGTACGGGCACGCGATCGGACATGCGGCGGCCATCGCCATCAACGAAAGATTGGAGCCCCGTCAGGTGGAGCCGTCGGCGATCCGCCGCGCGCTCGACCGCGACGGCGCACAACTGAGCTAAGGAGAATACAAATGCAAATCGAAGACATCGGCGGCGTGCGGCAACTCGTGCTCGACCGTCCGCAGCGGCGCAACGCGCTCAGTCAGGCGCTGATGGAGCAACTCGAACAGGAATTGCGGAGGGCGGAAAGCGACGCTTCGGTCGCCGCGATCGTGCTGTCGGGCGCCCCACCGGCCTTTTGCGCGGGCAGCGACCTGAAGGAGCTCGGCGGCCTCTCGATCGATCACATGTGCGAACACGAACTCGAAACGGCGCGGATCGCGCGCGGCATAGCGGGACTATCGAAGCCGGTGATTGCCGCGGTGGAGGGCTTCGCGCTCGGCGGCGGCTTCATTCTCGCGGTGTCGTGCGATCTCGTCGTGAGCGCTGTCAACGCACGCTGGCATCTTCCCGAGGTGCCGAACGGCTGGCTGCCGCCGTGGGGCCTGCAGGCGCTCATCGCGCGGGTCGGCGCGGTCCGGGCGCGCATGCTCGTGTGGGGCGACGAACCCATCGACGGCGTGGAAGCACACCGGTTGGGCGTCGCTGATCATTTGGCCGAAGCAGGTCATGTCGACGCGCGGGCAATCGCGCTCGCGCAACGCCTCGCCAGACTCCCACGCGGTGCTGTCGCGTCGGCCAAGCGCTTTTTCGAGCCGTTCATCGCGCTCGATGGCGAGCGTCTGGACCGAGAAGCAGCCCGCATTTTTGCCGACGACTGCAAGTCCGATGCGGCCCAACAAATCTTCGCAAAATTCGCGGTGAAATCATGAATATGAGCAAGGTCGTGACGGCCAGGCAGGCCGTGGAATCAATCAGGGACGGCCAGACCGTCGCATCCGTCGGCGTCATCGGCTGGGTCGTGCCGGACGCCACGCTCGCGGCACTCGGCAAGCGCTTCGAGGACACCGGTACGCCGCGCAACCTGACGTTCTATTTCCCGTGCGGAACGGGCGACGCCGTCGGCATCAAGGGTATGGACCATGTCGCGCGTGAGGGCCTGATGAAGCGCATCGTCGCAGGTTCCTATATCAATCCCATCGATCCGCGCACGGGCAAGCGGCCCGCGCTGATGCAACTCATCCAGGAGAACCGCATCGAGGCGTATTCGTGGCCGATCGGTGCGTCGATGCACTGGCTGCGCGAAGTCGCACGAAAGAGCCCCGGCTATGTGACGCGCATCGGCGTGGGCACGTATGCGGACCCCGCTCAGGGCGGCGGCAAATTCACCGCGCGCTGCACGGACGATCTTATCCAGAAGATCACGCTAAACGGTGAGGAATGCCTCTTCTATCCAACCTGGCCGATCGATGTTGCAATCATCCGCGCAAGCAGCGCCGACGAATTCGGCAACCTGTCCTTCGAAGACGAGCCGCTTGTCTCGTCCGGTCTCGCACTTGCGCTCGCGGCGAAGGCCAGCGGCGGACGCGTAATCGCGCAGGTGCGACGCATCGTCGGACGAGGCGAGCGGCCCGCGACACAAGTGCGCCTGCCGGGCATCTTCGTCGATTCGATCGTCGTCGATGCGGAAATGATGATGACGACCGGCACGCCCTACGATCGCAACTACCTTGTCTCGGCGGGCGATCGCCACGTGTTTCCTTCGATTCCGTTCGGGCCGGACAAGGTCATCGCGCGGCGCGCGGCGCTCGAGGTCAGGAAGCGCGAGCTCGGCATCTTCGGCTTCGGCGCAGCGGCCGACATTCCGCTCATTCTTGCGGAGCAAGGTCTGATCGATCCGCAGACCGGTTCCGAGGATTACTGGTTCACCACCGAGCACGGCTCTTACGGTGGCATCGTGATGAACGGCTGGCAGTTCTCCGCGAACCTGCATCCGAGCGCGCTGCTCGACGGCCTTCAGCAGTTCGACGTCATCGACGGCGGCTTGTGCGAATTCGCCGCGCTCGCATTCGCCGAATACGACTCGCATGGAAGCGTGAACGTCAGCAAGTTCGGACGCGCGAATCCCGGCGCGGGCGGCTTCACCGATATCGCGGCCAACGCGAAGCGGCTCGTGTTCACCGGCACGTTCACAACCGGCGGGCTCGACGTCGACTATGCAAACGGCCGGATGAACATTCGCCGCGAGGGGAAGGTCAGCAAATTCGTGCGCGACGCCCAGAGCATCACGTATTCCGTTCGCAACGGCGTCGCGCGCGGCCAGAGCGCGCTGATCGTCACAGAGCGCGCAGTCTTCGAAGCCACGAACGACGGGCTCGTGCTGCGCGAGATCGCACCGGGTATCGACGTGCGGCGCGATGTGCTCGACCACATGGCGTTCGCACCCGCGCTCATCCTCGATCCGCTGCCGCTCATGGACGCGGCGCTCCTCCAACCCGGCGTGCAGGCAGGCGCCGATCTCGACGAAACCGCGCTCGGCGAACACGAAGTTTCGTAAGCGCCACCCGGGCGCTCCCAATCCAATAGACACGCGTCAGGAGAAGCGCCCGCAAGGCACTTCTTCCGGCGACGCGCGTCCATCGGTTGCGCGGCGGCGACCCAATCCCTATCGCATGCAGGAGACACTCATGCAGCTCCGCTCACTACGCTGGTTCATCGTACTCATGCTGTTTCTCGCCGGCGCGATCAGCTACCTCGACCGCGCTGCGCTGTCGGTTGCTGCGCCGCTTATCGCGAAAGATCTCCAACTTACGCCCGCGGAACTGGGCATCGTGTTCAGCGTGTTCTTCGTCGGGTATTCGCTGTTCTGCTTCGTCGGTGGCTATGCGGCCGACAGGTTCGGCGCGAAGCGCGTGCTCGTTGCGAGCATGTCGCTGTGGTCCGTGTTCTGCGGACTCACGGCGGGCGTCGTTGGCATGGGTTCGCTGATCGTCGTGCGTGTGATCTTCGGTGCAGGTGAAGGACCGTATGCGACGTGCACGAACAAGATGATTAGCGGCTGGTTCGAGCGCAACAAACAGGCAAGCGCCGTCGGCTATGCGAACGCGGGACAGCAATTCGGCGGCGCGATCGCCGGGCCGATCGTCGGCATGCTGGCGCTTTCCGTCGGCTGGCGCGTGTCGTTTGTCGTGATAGCGGCGCTCGGGCTCGTCTGGGTCGCGCTGTGGGCACTGCTGGTCACCGACCGTCCGCAAGAGAACCGCTGGCTTGACGCAAAGCCCGCGCATCATCGCGACGACACGCCCGTTGAATCCGCATCGGTCACCGAAGACGACGGCCGGCCGCTCGGCGCGTGGCTGCGCAGTCCATCGATTCTTGCGACGGCCTTCGCCTTCTTCGGCTACGCCTACATCCTGTACTTCTTTCTCTCGTGGTTCCCGAGCTATCTGACGATGGAACGCCATCTCAGCCTGCAGTCAATGAGCTTCGTGAACGTCATTCCATGGGCGTGCGGGGCCGTCGGTATTGCACTCGGCGGTGTGATATCAGACCTCATCTACCGCGCTACGGGGAGAGCCGTGCTCTCCCGCAAGATCGTCATCGTGACGAGCCTGGTCGTGTCCGCCGTGTGCGTTGCACTGGCGGGCCGCGTCGCGACCCTTCCGCTCGCCGTCGCGCTGATGGCCGTCACCGTGTTCTTCATGAACCTCACGCTCGGCGCGTATTGGGGAATCATTCTCGACACCGTCCCGCACACGCGCATGGGCAGCGTCGGCGGCTTCATGCATCTGATCGCGAACACGGCGGGCATTCTCGCGCCCGCAGCGACAGGCTTTCTGGTGCAGGCGACCTCTGTGTTCGCAAGCGCATTCATGCTGAGTGGCGCCATCGCCCTGCTCGGTGCACTGGCAGTCGCGGTCTTTGTACGCGCGCCACGCGCACCGGCCGACCAGAGCCTCACACCCGAAATCGCGACGTCGACGCGATAAACACATACGACTAGCCAAGGAGACAAAAATGCGGCCTCGCGTAGCTTACCGATGGATCATCGCGTTCGTGCTGTTCATCGCGTACAGCATCCAGTATCTCGATCGCGTGAAGAGCAGCGTGCTCAATCCAGCGATCGCTCACGACATCGGATTGACGACCGCGGATATCGGCACCGGCGCCTTCCTGATGCTGCTCTTCTACGGGCCCGCGCAATACGTATCGGGCTTGCTGACGGACCGTTTCGGCGCCAGGAAAATGCTGATCTTCTCGGTCATCGTCTGGTCCGCAATGACGATGTATATGGGGCTCATCCAGACGCGCGAAGAATACCTCTGGCGCATGGCGATCTTCGGTATGCTGGTGGGCACCGAATACGTTCCTTCGGCGCGCGTGCTCATGCGCTGGTTCAACAAGGAAGGCCGCGCGCGTGCGCAAACCGTTCTGGCGTGGGCGTGGATTATCACGCCCGCATGGGCGAGCGTCCTTGCTACGCAATTCGCGGCGCACGCGGACAGCTGGCGCATCGTGTTTTTTGTCACGGGCGCGCTCGGGGTCGTGCCGCTCGCCCTGATCGCGGTGTTCGTGTTCGACCGGCCGGAGCACTATCGCCATGCGACCGAAGCCGATCTCGAATACGCGTACCGCGACGAGCTCGAAGCAGGCACGATCACACGCGGACAATATGCATCGGCGCAAAAGACCATTCTCAAGGGCGCCGGCGTGCGCTTTCTCGATCTGTTCAAGAATCGCACGTATGTCGCAGTCGTTTTCGTCGATATCGTGATGCAGATTACGCTCTACGGCGCGCTCACGTGGATTCCGCTATACCTGTCCGACACCTTCGGCTTCAAAATGCAGACGATGGGCTGGTGGAGCGGCCTCTACTTCGCGGCAGGCGCAATCGGCAGCTTCATCTCATCGTACATGTCGGACAAAGTCTTCAAGGGTAACCGCAAGATCATGATCCTCGTGTGTTTCATCGGGCTCGCGCCGTTCGTGGTTCTGCTCGGCACGTTGCAACAGGCGAATCAGGTTCTGCTCGCGGTCGCGCTCTGCGGCATGGGATTCTTCGGGAACATGGCATGGGGCCCGTTCCTCGCGCTGCCTGCCGAAATCTTTTCCCCCGAGGTTTATGGCAAGGCGATGGGCTTTGTCAATGGCGCGGGCTACTTCGTCGCGGCTTTCTCCGCGAAGATCTTTGCAGCGCTCGTGGTCGTCGACGCATCGGGCCACAAGACCTATACCAACGGCTGGTTTTTCATCGCGTTCTGTGTGGTGGCGGGAATTGTCGCGGCGAGTTTCATCCGGACCACGGGTCGAGCCCCAACGATTGCGATACGTTCTGCGACGTCTTCATGACGCAGCCGATTCGGCTGAGCACCCAGGACTTCCATCGCGGTCTCGGTACTGGAGTGGCCTGAAAGCCTTCGACCACCTGCACCCTATGCAGACTAGCTGCCCGCCTGAATTGCGAGCACTAGTGGTCGAGTTCCTGCATATCTGCCGCACATCAACGCTGCTTTGTCGCAGACAGGCGCCGAAATGTGATGTATCCACGATCGCGGTGACTGCACTTCGTGCAATTCGCTCACGCCGTGCCTCGATCGGATGAACACTTTCGAACAGCGTCGTGCGGCAGCGCGCTGCGAGCTCGCGTGCATCGGCTAGCGAGACGACATGCAGTGGCCCCAGCATATCGGCTCACGACGCAGCGCGCACTGCTTCGTTCGCAGGATTCGGCATTCTCATTGGCCGGCTCGCCTCCGGCATACTCGCGGATCGCGTGCACGCACCGATCGTGGCCTGCCTTTTCTTAACGGCCGGCGCTGCCGGGTTTGTCCTGCTAGCGCAACTCGACAGCTACCCCAGCGCGCTATTCGCCTCGGCGCTCGTCGGGCTTGCAATTGGCGAAGGCGACCTTCTATCGCATCTCCTCGTCCGCTCGTATATCGGCTTCAAGCGCTTCGGCCTGTTCTATGGGATCGCGTTTTCGGGCTACGCCTTTGGCGCAGTGTCTGGACCGGTCGCGGTCGGGAGGTATTTCGACTTGCGGCACAACTATGGACTACCGCTGCAAGTCGCCCCGCTTCTGCCGCTTGCGGCCGGCGTTCTGCTGCTGTCGCTTGGCAGTTGTGTGAATGCGGGAGCCCTGCATACCGCAGGGCGTTGATACTTGCCGCTACACCTGACTGCTCGGACCGGGCGCAATGCCGTCGGAAAATGACCGTCGGCAGTTAGCTGCGCTCAGTTGACGCTATTCGAAATCGAAATGCACGCGCCATTCGAATAGCGTTCAACAGGGCCGCCCGCGTCAGGCAATCCATCCGCCGTCGACTGTCAGGCTTTCGCCGGTCGTGTAGCCTGCTTCGGGGCTGGCGAGATATGCGACGGCCGCCGCGATTTCTGCGGGTTTGCCGAAACGGCCGACGCTCGCGAGCTTTACCATCGTCGCGTGATCTTCCGTGCCGGGCTGCGGAGCAAGTTCTGTATCGATCGGGCCGGGCTGGACAGCATTCACGGTCACGCCGTATTTGCCGAGTTCACGCGACAGCCCGCGCGTGAAGCCTCTGAGAGCGAACTTCGACGCGATGTAGAGCGTCACGCCAGGCAGTGGCGCGGCTTCGCCAAAGGCCGAGCCTACGTTAATGATGCGCCCCCAGCCAGCCGCGACCATGCGCGCCGCCGCGTCTTTTGCCAGTTCGATCGGCGCACGAACATTCAAGTTGAAGTGCGTGTCGTACGAGCTCTCCGAAGAATCGAGAAATGGTCCGTACTCGACTGTGCCCGCGTTGTTGACAAGGATGTCGAGCCGCCCCTCGAAACGGCCGCCGAACGCGCCGTTCAGCGAGTCGACGAGGCTTCTGACGCCTTCCGGTTTCGACAGGTCGGCGCCCACAGCTTCAGCCTCGCCGCCGGCATCGCGAATCTCGTTGACGACTGCTTGGGCGCGCTCCGCACTCGACGCATAGTGAACGATGACGGATGCACCATCGCGTGCAAGACGTGCCGCAATGGCTGCACCGATTCCGCGCGAAGCGCCGGTAACGAGGGCGAGTTTGCCTTTCAGAGCTTGAGTCATGGTTTTCCTCAACGGGTAGGTTTTGAATCGGTTCTCCGGCATGAACTGCAGGAGAGACCGCTGCATCAGAGCCAATCTGTGATGCATTGGTTGATGCGTATCCTCCGCTCAGGCGGCGTCGTACGGTAGTCGTGGCCGAGGAATAGCTCCTATTCCTGCGGCAAGGGAACAGGTCGGGGCGAATCGAACCCGGCTGCACTGCGGCTAGGCAATCGGGTCGTCGCTGGATTTGTGCTCATTGAGAATGTGCTCGACGAACGCGACGAACGCGCGCGCTTTCGCTGTCGTCATACGCCCGGCGGGAAAAACTGCCCACAGGTCGATGGTGGGCAAGGTCCAGTCAGTCAGGACGGCCTGCACCGTGCCGTCCGCGAGTTCAGGCGCGAACATCCATTCCGATGCGACAGCAAGGCCCATGTGAGCGAGCACTGCCGTGCGCATGCCTTCAGCCGCGTTCACGCTGATTCGGCCGGACAGGGTCACGGTTGAATCAGATCCATCATCGCGGCTGAACAACCATGATTCACCGCCGCCTCGCACGGAATAGACGACCGCCTGATGCCGGCCGAGCTCGACAGGTGTTTGCGGAACTCCGGCTTCCGCGAAATATGACGGCGTGCCGACTACGACTCTCCGCCCGCTCGCGATGCGACGCGCAGTCATGGACGAGTCGTCCAGCGTGCCCATACGCAAAGCGACATCGACGCCCTCTTCGAGTAAATCGACGGACCGGTCGTCAAGCACGATGTCGATGCTCAGATTGGGGTGTTGATGGAGGAAAGACCTTAGCGCCGGCAAAACGTGCAGCCGGGCGAAGGTGACGGCCGCGCCTATGCGCAGTTGCCCCGACAGACCATCGGAAGACTCGCGCACGGCCTCTTCGGCTTGATCTGCCTCATGGATGGCCCTGAGCGCGTGCTCATAGAACCGCTGCCCGGCCGCCGTCGGCGCCAAGCCACGAGTCGATCGTAATAGCAAACGGGCGCCCAGACGTTCCTCCAGTTGGGCGACCGCCTTTGAGACAGCTGGCTGACCTAGCTTCAACCGACGGGCGGCGGCAGAGAATGAACCCGCATCGACAACCGTCACAAACGTTTCCATCGTCACCATGCGGTCCATGCGCATCCTCCTGGCAAGCTTGTCGGCGAAAATGCGCAGTGTAGCGAAACGGCGAGCGGCTCAGGAGGACATGTCAGTACCGTTTCCGATACCGACAGTTCCATCAGGTAATCAGGTATAGCCCAGACCGTGCAGCCCATGCCGGACAATGGTGTCAGGGCGCAATTTCGCAGGCGCCCCCGACGGGCCGCCGCCTATCGCGCCGTCACGAGATCAAAGGCACGTAATGGAGCGGTCCGATCGTCGAGGCGAACTTTTCGGGGACATCAGTTCGGCCATTGCCGGAACTCAGGTGACGATGTCCGTGAGGCAGTTGTAGATCGGGCCCCTGCCGTTCGTGTATCAATTGGCCCAATACGGGGTCCGGATGTCAGCGAACGCGTGCTTTCGGACCCGAAGCGGTCGTCGGGCCCGTCCTTACTCGAAGGGCGCTTTCAAGCTATAACGGCCATTCTGACGGTCATTTTGGTCGGCGGGTCATCGGGGTCGTTGCAGCCGTTCGAGTGTCGGCCACTGTTAGCGACCTCGACTCTTATGTCAGCCTTTCCCCGTTGTCGCCGCGGCGCTCACACGCACCCGCAGCGAGAGGCCGCCGTGGCGATCGATATCAATGGTCGGGCGATGCAAGAAGACCGATCCGCCCGACCTGGTCGAAGGGGATGTCTGCGCATGCCGCCTCGGTTCTCCTTTTCGCTACGCACCGGAGGGTCCCAAGGTGATCGGAATCACTGAGCCTGGAAATCCACAAGCCGACGCCAATACTCATCCTGTCGCCCCTCGGGACTTCCTTCCTGCTGCCACAGAACGTAGGCGCGCTCCCGAAGATGCTGGTCGAGAGCGCGATGCCAGTATTCTTCCGCACGCCCTTCAGGGCGTCCTTCTTTCTCCCAGAGCAGATAGGCGCGTTCCCGAACGGCCTGCTCCAGGCCCGATTTCGTTTCCGAGTCCCTCAAGAAGTCATCGCCGTAGGGAGCCATCTGACCGCCCCGGCTCGTGTGCATCCTGGCCGTCAGGGTACCGAGTTCAGCGTCCGGCACAAGCCGGCTGTGCGCTGCTGCTTCCAGCGCCTTGGCCAGGTATTCGGAGTCGTCGGCGTTGCCCGACTCGCCCAGCGTAATCGGGTATGTGTGCAGCACAGTGCCGCTGCGGTCTATTACGTCAACCAGTCGCTCGATCATGATCGTCTTCCAGGTGTTTTCGTTGGGATGGAGGGGCCAGCCCATTGTCGGCCCCGGACCTGCACCGCTTGGGACGCCAATAGCGGCCCGCACAACTTGAACGCGTATCATGCCTGGCGGTAGGCCCGCACAAGGCCATTGGGAAGAACCTCCGTCAGCGCGCTGCATTCAAACGCTATGACAAATTGCACACGGACCGGGGAAGTTTCCGAAAGAGCAGGCTTTTCAGCTTCTCGTCGCAGGTAACAGGAAGTGCGCAATTTTCGTGCTGGACCCGGACGGTTTCATCAGAACGTGGAATGCCGGCGCCAACGCTTCACGGGCGATGCTGCCAGTGAAATCATCGGCCTGCACTTTTCGTTTTTTTTGAGGGAGCATGACCGCGCTACCAACCGCTGAGCAGCAGGTCAATACGAATGGTATCGACTGGCGCTCTCAGTCCGAGCGAATTTTTCTATGCGGACCTGCATAACGTTTCGGAAAACTGAACTCCAGGGATGCAGGTAAATAAAGACGTCGATGCCAGCCAAAGGGTATACAGTGGGTAGACCGGTCGTCCATGAGCGACCTCCAGCTTAGGAGCCCCATCATGCGATCGCAATTCAAGCCCGCTTCTGCTGCAATTGGCAGGGAGAGCGAGTACGCCGCCGAATGCAGGACGCGTGCTCATATACTCGACACAGCGGATGCTCTGAGAGCAGAGAAAAGACGCGCCAGTTACGCCACGATCGACTCCAACGCCACTAAGTGGCGCTACTCGGCCGTGTACGAGAAAGACTGATCGCGGTGCTTAAATTTCCCAACCCCAGCCGTAGCTACGATGCCGCCCGACATTGCGTGTGTTTCTGGGGGTACGACGATTCGCGCGAGATCACCTTCATGATCGATGACGCAATGCTCAGAAATCTGCAACCTGGCGTTGGGTCCGACGAGCGTTCGCTGCTTGGTGCCTTTGACGAGTTTCGTGAAAAGGTTCTCGAAATCGCAAACAGGCAGTATGTCGGCGGCCCGCAGAACCGGTATTCGATTTCATGATCTACAGCCCTGTCGCGAGAATGTTTCCCGATCTGTGAACACCGGCTTCGTGCAGGAAGCGCGCATGGTTTTGACGCCATAGTTCGCCAACGTCCCGCCTGGAATAAGACCCGTACCAAGATATGCGCCGGCCGGAACTGCAGCGCCCGGGCATGTGCCGGCTCGCCCCCTCTCCGATTTATTTCTGACGCATCGCGGTTCATCCCGGCGACCGTCGGGCGGTGGCCTTGCCTGATATCAATGCGCGCTCGACTTCATTGAATACGTTAAGCAGTCGGGTTACGCGCCTGGTGCCGTCAGGAAGCAGACTCTGCTGCTGCGATAGCGACGAGACTCGACGCTGCCAGTACGCTAGCGCCAAGGGATTTCCGTGCACAAGTAACGGAATGATCCGTTCGAGATGCGCCAGATCTCCTTCGAATTGGTAGCGCGACATCAGGATCCTTGCAAAGGTGATTCGGTGTCGCGGATCAGCTCTTTATGGGCCGCGCGCGCTGCGCGCTCCCGTACCAGCGTGTGAGGCGTCCGGAACGTCTCACACGAGCCATTGATGGCTTTACGCGCATGGCTTCAAGTCGAAATCAAGGTCGCATAAAGCCGCCTCCAGCACCCAGCAATTTCCTTGCGTGCCGGATCCACTGCTTCGGCCCTCTGTATTGAGTCCCGTCGACAACCCGCTTTTCATCTTCGGGGGCCACTGGCATACCATCATCCGTCGCATTCGCCGCGGCCTCTCTCTGTTTCCTGCTTTCTGCCAGCTCTTCGGCATTTACCTGGTCATCGATCATGATGCACTCCTGCTATGGAAAAAACTGGTTCGCCATCAGGTGGTCGGCGTCGCCCCGATAGCGGGACGACGCGACCCATCGCAAGGTCGGGTTTTGAATGCTGACGCGGTCGTGGCGCGCGATGGAAGCCGTCCGCGAACACCCACCGTAAAACCGGCATCTAGGACAATTGCCCTTCGTCCCGGTTTCCAAGTTCGTGCACGGCAGCCAGCGTAAAGAACATGGAGCGCGTCGAGTGTCGCCCTTTTGCTGCAGCATCCACTCGCTGCAGCAGACTCTCGGGCAGACTGAATTGAACGCTCACAGCTTTCGAGGTAACCCGCGTCAGGTTGATCTCGACGAACATCCAGATCCCTTGCCCATCGTCCATGTCGAGCGATTGCAATTCGGATGTACTGCAGGTTGGAGCGGGTATGAGTTGCTCGCTGCGGTCATACATCAGTTCGACAACCTCTTGCGCGTTGCGTCTCAGCTTATCGAACGAATGGCCGCTCGCAACTGCTCGGGGAAGATCGGGAAAACTGGCGCGAAAGCCGGCAGTTCCGTCACGGTGCACATAAAGCGGATATTGCATGACCTGCTCCACTCAGCTGCGTGCTGACTCGCATGCGGTACGTCATAGCGTACGAACGACGGGAACTGCCTGGGTCCTTTGGCATACGGATCACGATGCAGAAGGAATGCGTGGTGAGAGTACGTACATAGCTCGTACTCTCTGTATTCGATAGTGGAGATGGTCATGATCGCGCGCTCCTTAAGCGATACTGACCGTCATGAACCGATACCTGTCCGGATGCGAAAAAGGGCCGTCAGGTACATCTGGATCTTCACCATGCGCTCATGGCCGTCGAAAAGCAAACTAAATCGTGACAGTGTGAAAGGAAAGCGTGCGTCGCGCCTGCATCGCCGGGACGGCCTGCTCATGCAGGTCCAGAAAGCCCGATTATCAATGACGGACAATCGGCTAGCATGCTTCGAAGCGCTGCCATTTGAATGATTCGCTCAACACGTGCACTACCATGCCATCAACCGGCATTGAGTCAACCGAGCCGCACCACGCGGCAGGATACGCCTGCTGCAATTTCCCAACGGCATACAAGGCCGCCCAGACTTCGTGGGTCATCTGTGCTTTTCGCCGCAGCACTTCGCCGGCGTACAGGCGTTTAACATCGCATCCATACCGCACGAGCCCGCCGCTCGCCACGTAAGTCTCACGCATCGTCAGACGGCGCACCGATTGCCCAGTCTCATGGCACTCGTCGCCGGCGGTTTGCTCCCAATGCTGATTACGCGAAAACCACAGTACAGGCGTCCCGGTGGGCTCGGCCCCGATGCCGCCGGGGATGAGCATCCCGCTTGCGCTGATCTGCCGGAACTTTTGTCCCGTGGTGTAGTGCCATGCCAACATCGTTTGCTCCGGTCGGATTTGCCTGTCATTACCACTATTCGTCTCCTGTTTTCCTTTCGGAGCACGATGCGTGCTTCGTCACGCGACGTACGCGCCCGAGTTCACGTCTTCCCTTACGCGGAGACAAAGCGAAATCAGGAGCTTGTGCGAGCCGGCATCGAGCGGTACGCGCACCCGTCCATCACCACATTCGAGACTCGCGCCGTCGAGCACCGCGCGCGTCACATCGAGCTCGTCAGCGGCTTCGACGTGAATCTCATACCGCGTCGAATCCATCGTCACCGTTGCTTCAAACCCCGGCCACGTGTCCGGAATACACGGATCGATCACAAGAAAACCGCCCTCGCGACAAATCCCGAGAATGCCCTCGACACCCGCCCGGTACATCCATCCAGCGGACCCCGTGTACCAGGTCCAGCCACCGCGCCCGGCGTGCGGCGGCACGGAATACACATCGGCGGCGACGACATAGGGCTCGACCTTGTAGCGGTCGACTTCTGTCGGCGTACGCGCATGATTGACGGGGTTAAGCAGTGAAAACAGCGCGGCGGCCTTGTTGCCCTCGCGCATTTTGGTGAACGCGAGGATCGCCCACATCGCTGCGTGGCTATACTGCCCGCCGTTTTCACGCAGCCCCGGCGGATAGCCCTTGATATAGCCTGGATCGTGCGACGTTTTATCGAATGGCGGCGTGAACAGCAAAGCAAGCCCGTCTTCCGGACGGATCAGGTGCTTTTCCAGCGAGGTCATCGCCAGCGCCGCGCGGGCGGGATCTGCCGCGCCGGACAGCACCGCCCACGACTGCGCGATCGAATCGATCTGGCACTCGTCACTGTCTTTTGAGCCAAGCCACGTGCCGTCGTCGAACGTCGCCCGGCGATACCATTCGCCGTCCCATGCTTCATGCTCCAGCGCCTCGCGCACCGAGCCCGCATGCGCACGCCAGCGTGCAGCATGCGCAACGGAAACCGCATCGCGCGATTCAGCCAGCGGGGCAAACAATTCGATCGTCCGCAACAAGAGCCAGCCAAGCCAAACGCTTTCTCCCTTGCCGTGCGCACCGACGCGGTTCATGCCGTCGTTCCAGTCACCCGTGCCGATCAGAGGCAAACCGTGCTCGCCGGTCAGTTCCATACATTGATCCAGGCCCCGCGCACAATGCTCGAACAGCGACGCTGATTCATCCGCGACCATCGGCTGGAAGAACGCATCGTGCTCGCCAGGTCGCAGTGGCGGTCCATCGAGAAACGGCACGATCTCGTCGAGAATCGCGACGTCACCCGCGCAGCCAATGTAAGTCGCCGTCGCGAACGCGAGCCACACGCGGTCATCGGAAATCCGCGTGCGCACGCCTTGCCCCGACTGAGGCAACCACCAGTGCTGGAAATCGCCTTCGATGAACTGCCGCGCCGCAGTGCGCAACAAATGTCGCCGGGCCTCGTCCGGCTGCGCCAGCGTCAACGCCATGCCGTCCTGCAACTGATCGCGAAAGCCATACGCGCCGCTCGCCTGATAGAACGCCGAGCGTGCCCAGACGCGACATGCGAGCGTCTGATACAGCAGCCAGCCGTTTAGCATCAGATCCATCGCGCGGTCGGGGGTCTTCACCTGGACGGTGCCGAGCACGTTCTGCCACTGGGTCGTCACCTCGGCGAGGACGGCGTCGAGGTCGGCCTTGCGATAACGCTCGATCAATGCGCGTGCGTCTTCGACGCACGCGCATTGCCCCACGAACGACACGACTTCGACGGTCTCACCCACGCCCAGCTCAATCACGCGCTGCAACGCCGCGCATGGATCGAGGCCCGCGCCGGTTGCGCCAGACAGCGGCGCGTTGCCGGTCAGCGCGGCGGGTGCCGCAGTCCGTCCGTTGCGTCCGAGAAATTCGGTGCGGTCTGCCGTCCACGAGGTCTGCCGGCCGCTCAGGTCGGCGAACGCGACTCGCCCGGCGAACCCCATGCTCCACGGATTGCGCGCCAGCATCGCGCCGGTCGTGGAGTCGATTTCCGTCACGATGAAGGGTCCCGATGCGCCGCGCGATGTGCCAAGCACCCATTCCATCCACGCCGTCACGGACAGACGGCGCGGCATGCCGGACAGATTGCGCAACGTCAGCCTCGAAATCTTCAGCGGGTCGGCGAGCGGCACGTATTGCAGCAAGTCGAGCGCGATGCCATTCGCCTCGTGTTCAAAGCGGCTATAGCCATGCCCGTGACGCGCCACATACGTCCCGCCGTCGCGGATTGGCAACGCGGTGGCGCCCCATACATCGCCAGTGACTTCGTCGCGCACATAGATGGCTTCGCCGGCCGGGTCTTCGACGGGGTCGTTCGACCACGGCGTGAGTTGATTCTCGCGGCTGTTTTCGGCCCAGGTGTAGCCGCTGCCTTCCGCCGCGACCTGAAAGCCGAAGCCGGAGTTGGCGATCACGTTGATCCACGGCGCGGGCGTGGTCGCGCCCGCCACGAGGACGCTCACGTATTCCCGGCCGTCTTTATCGAAGCCGCCCAGACCGTTGAAGAACTCGAGCCTCGACGCAACCGGCGAAAGCGCGCGAGGCGGATGAGGCGCCGCGGGCCATGGCGACGACATCGGCGGCTTCTGCCGGCGTAGCGCCAATGGCTGTCCCGGCGACTGCGGCAAGCGCGCGAGCTGGTCGGCGATCGAACCGCGGCGCGCAATCAACGCGACACGCGCGACCGATTGCAGCAGCGCCCGCGCCTCCACGCTCATCAAATCGGCGCGCAGCGTAAAGACCGCTCCTTGCGCGAGCTCTTCGCCGATACGCGGCCGCAATTGGCTGCTGCGCACGGCTGTCTCGATCGCACCCTGCAACTCCTGGATATAAGACGAAGCCCGTTCGTTGACGATGACGAGATCGACGTCCAGCCGCTTCATCCGCCAGTACTCGTGCGCCCTCAATAATTGCCGGACTTGCGCGATGTCCTCGACGTCGTCGATACGCAGCAGCACGATCGGCAGGTCGCCCGAGATCGCGTGCGGCCAGACTCCGGACTGAGGACCTGCTCCTCGAACGATCGTGTCCGACGGCGCCCTGAAACGCGCATCGGCGTAAATAACCGGCGCGGCGAGGCGTTGAAAATCCGCAGCCTCGTCGGCTTCGACATCGAGATGACGCAACTGCACCTGAGCCTGCGTCCAGGCTAGCGTTTTGGCGCGGTCGAACGCGTTGCGGTCATGGTGTTTGTCGACCAGATCGAGCAACAGCGCTCGCGACTCGGCCACTACTGTCCAGAACGTCACGCGCGCGACCTTGCCCGGCGGCACCAGCACGCGATATCTGAGCGCAAGGACCGGATCGAGTACGGTCCCGGCAGTATTGCTCAGCGGCTGATCGTCGAAGATCGCTGCCGCCGTGCCGGCGTTGCGCCCGCGTCCCAGAAAGCGCGCGCGATCCGATTCGTATTGCGGCTCGGCAACGATCTCGCCGTCGACAACCGCGAAATGCGCAGCCCACAGTTGTCTTTCGTCGTGCGAACGCAGACGGCGCGTGGCCACCAGCGCGCCGAACTCCGCAAGGTGCTCGGTCTGGACAAACATCCGTGAGAAGGCGGGATGCGCGTTGTCGGCAGCGGGCGTCGCGAGCACGATTTCCGCATAGGATGTCAGTTCGATCTCGCGCGCACGGCGTCCACTGTTGGCCAACGAGACGCGGCGCACTTCACCGTCTGCTTCACCGGAAACCAGTACGTCCATCGTCGTTGTCAACGAGCCGTCGCGGCGGATGAATTCAGCATGGTCCTCGCCGAACACAACCTCTTCGTAATCGGCAGCGCTATCAGCCGGCTTTGCGCCGGCCGACCACACGTGGCCGCTCTGCGTGTCGCGCAGGAAGATGAAAGAACCCCAATCGTCGCGGGTTGCGTCTTCGCGCCAGCGCGTCACGGCGAGATCGCGCCAACGACTGTAGCCGGCGCCGGTCGCAGTCAGCATGACGGCGTAGCGTCCATTCGACAGCAGGTGTGTCACGGGCGCCGCGCCGGCAACGGCCGACGCTGTGAGGCGCCGTACGGTCGGCGGCACGACGCCGGCGACCGTTGCCGACGTTTTCACTTCTTCGGCACGGGGATGCGCGACGGCGACATTGCGCGGCATACGCTCCTGCAGCAACAGTTCGCTGGCCTGGATCATGGGTTCGCGATGAAAACGTGCCCGCATCTGCGCGTCGAGCAACGTGTTCGCGATCGACACGATCGTCATGCCCTGATGATGGGCCATGAAATTGCGCACGATCGCAACATCCTCGTTCTCAGGTAGCCGCGAGCGGGTGAAATCGAGTGCTTCGTAGAAACCATAGCGCCCCAGCGCGCCGAGCGCGGCGAGTCGTGCGTAGTTCTCTCGCGCGGCTAGTGGGTCGACCATCGCGGCTAGCCCCGTTGCATACGGTGCGATCACCCGGTTCTCCGAAAGCCCTCGCTTGAGGCCAAGGCCGGGCACGCCGAAATTCGAATACTGGTAGGTAAATTCGATGTCGCGTGCGTTGTACGCCGATTCCGAAATGCCCCACGGGATGCCAAGCGAACGCCCATACGCGGCTTGCCGTTCCACCACCAGGCGGCTTGTCTGCTCAAGCAGGCTGCCGACCGGTGCACGCATCACCAGCGAGGGCATCAGGTATTCGAACATCGACCCCGACCACGAGATCAGCGCCGAGCCGTCACCGACCGGCGTTGCAGCGCGACCGAGGCGGAACCAGTGGCGCGTCGTCACGTCGCCTTTCGCGATGGCGAACAGGCTTGCGAGACGCGCTTCGGACGCCAGCAGGTCATAGCAGTTCACGTCCAGGCTGTTGTCGGATTGGGAATAGCCGATCGACAGCAGCTTGCGTTCCGGATCGAGCAGGAATGCGAAGTCCATCTCGAGCGCCATCGCCCGCGACGTATCGGCGAGCGACTTCAGGCGTGCCTGCAGAAGCTCTGGTGCCGCGATGAGTTGTTGCCGGTCACGGGCATGTTCGACCAGGCTTTTACTCAACGCATCGATCCAGAACATCAGGTCGGCAGAACTATCGCCGCCGCCAGCGGGCACGAGTTCACGCGCTGCCTTCGCGGCCTTTTCGGTCAGCCGCGTGAGCGATGGCGACAGCGCTTCGAACGCCTGCGGACCGTGCAACTGCTTGCTGATCTCTTCGAGGATCGCAACCAGTTGCCTGCCATGTTCACCGCCTGCGGCGGGCAGCGTGTCGATGGCTTCACGCGCGAGTTGCAGGTTATCCATCAATCCGGACCGCGCGGCCGGCGCGAGCAATTCATGCGGCCACTCTTCGCACGCGTTGGCGAGAACGATCAGATGACCGGCCAGATTGCCGCTATCGACCGACGAAACATACGCCGGTGCCAGCACCTGGAGATCGAGCGTCCCGTACCAGTTATAGAAATGCCCCTTGAAACGCGTGAGCTTGTGCATCGAGGCGAACGCCGCTTCGAGCCGTTCGACGGTTTCCGTCGTCCCCGCCCAGCCAAAATCCCGCGCAGCAACCGCCGACAGCAGATAGAGCCCGAGGTTGGTCGGCGAGGTGCGGTGTGCGACGACCGGCTTCGGATCTTCCTGGAAATTATCGGGCGGCAGCATGTTCTCTGCGGGCGTAACGAAGGTCTCGAAGAAACGCCACGTGCGTCGCGCGATCAGGCGAAGGCTGCGTGCGTCCGCGTCCGCCATCGCGAAACGCCGCGCGACGGTCGGCGACCGGCTCGACCACAGCGCGAGCGCCGGCGCGGCGAGCCATAACAGCGCAAACGGCAGCACGAGCGGCCAGTGCGAGGGGGCGAACGCGATCGCACCAGCCGGCAGCACAAGGCCGAGCGCGACACCGCCTGTCATCTGCCGATAAAAGCCGCGCAAGTCGAGTCGGGGGCTGCCCTTCGACTGGGCGGCGGTGGTCCATTCGAGCAGCCGGCGATGCGTCACGAACAGCCGTATCAGCGTGCGGATAATCGCATCGCCCATGCGCCACGCCTGGTCAGCGAGGAACGCGGTCGACAGAACTGTTTGCAAGGTTGCGAGCCGCACATCGGCGGCCAGCACGTCCAGATGATTGCGCAGATGGATGCCGCTGCGGCGCGGCAGGATCGCGAACAGCGTCGGCAGGAATGCGGGAATCGCGAGCGCGCTTAGCACCAGCAGCGAGCTTGCCATTCCGGCGTCGATCGGCATCAGCCAGCATAGGCCGAGCGCGGCGACCATGAAGGGAGCGAGCAGCGAGCGGCGCAAATTGTCGAGCATCTTGAAGCGGCCGATCGACGGCATCGCGTGTCGGTCCCGGCCGCGATAGCCGACGATCCACGGCAGCAATTGCCAGTCGCCACGCGTCCAGCGATGCTGGCGCTTGCCGATCACGTCGTAACGCGACGGCACTTCCTCGACCACCTCGACATCCGACGCGAGTCCGGCGCGCGCAAAAATCCCTTCGAACAAATCGTGACTGAGCAGCGCGTTTTCGGGCACGCGTCCACGCAAAGCCGCCTCAAACGCATCGACGTCGTAAATGCCCTTGCCGGTATACGACCCTTCGCCGAACAGGTCCTGATAGACATCGGACACCGCCGCCGCGTACGGGTCCATCCCGCCGGGGCCGGAGAAGACGCGCTGATGCAGTGACCCTTCCTGCCCGACGGGCAGCGATGGCGTGACACGCGGTTGCAGGATCGCGTATCCGTTGACGACGCGTTGATCGGCGTCGCTAAACGTCGGCCGGTTCAGCGGATGCGCCATCTTGCCGATCAGCCGCAGCGCGGCGTCGCGTGGCAGACGCGTATCGGCGTCGAGTGTGATGACGTAGCGCACCTCGGGCGGCACCTGCGGTGCACGGCCGGCGATCGACACAAAGGTCGTATCCGTCGCACCGCGCAGCAGGCGGTTGAGTTCGTGCAGCTTGCCGCGCTTGCGTTCCCAGCCCATCCATTTGTTCTCGCTCGCATTGAACACGCGGCGGCGATGTAGCAGCAGGAAACGGCTGCCGCCGGGGCCTGGCTCGTAACGGCGGTTCAGCTCGTCGATCGCGTCGGCGGCCGCGGCGAGCAGGTGTGCGTCGTCCGGCAGCACTTCCTGATCCGCATCGAGCCCGTCCGCGAGCAACGCGAAGGACAGGTCGCCACCGGCTCCCGCGAGGTGATGCACTTCGAGGCGTTCGACCTGCTCGCGGAGATCGGCTTCGCTCGTCAGAAGCGTCGGCACGGCAACCAGTGTGCGCAATGACGACGGCACGCCGGCAGTCAGTTCGAGAGCGGGCAACGTGATTGCGCCGAAACTCCATGTCACCGCGCGATTGATTAGCGCGGTCGTGACCTCGGTGACAGGCAGGAATGCGCATACGGCAAACAGCGCGAGTACCCAGGCTTCGGTACCGGGCGGCGCCAGTGTGGATAGTGCCCACAACGCGAGCGCGAGTAACGCCAGGGCGAGCGTCAGGATTGTGGCGACATAGCCGTGGATGCCGAGGCGGACGTTGAGGCGCGTGATCCGCAGACGCGCAGGCGCCCGGAATCCGATCGCCCGCTCCAGTGCTCGCCGGCCCTCGGCGATCAGGTGATAGCCGGGGTCGCCGGCGCGTTGCGCATGTGCGCCATCACCTGCTTCCAGCGCCGCCACCCGGGCCGATTCCAGCGCTAGTCCGGCGACTTCGAGTTCGGTGAAAGAAGAGCCGCGCGCCAGTTGCTCGATCGCGCTGCGATACAGATTGCGCGTCGGAAAATCCATCGTCGGAAAGCCGCTGTCCGCGCGCAACCGCGCGTCGACAAGACTCACGCTCTCGAACAGTTCGGTCCAGTCGATGTCGGAAATCAGCCGCATGCTCGTGATCACATTGCGCACGGTGACGTTCGACGCGCCCTGCCGCTGCTGTGCGTGTTGCACGACTTCATCGACAGAGACGCCCTGAAGCTTGAGCCGCTCTTCCAGCCAGCCAAGTGCCGGCGTGATGCGCGGATCCTGGTCACGCAGCCGTTTTGCGAGCTGTGCGGCGAACAACTCCGACAACAGGCCTGAGGAGCGCGTGGAAATGTCCGCTTCGAGCGCCGAACGGGCACTCCCCGATTCGAGCAGACGGTCGGTGAGTGCATCGGCGTCGGCGCGTGCGCTGCGGCCAGCAGTAATCTGGTCAGTCAGGCGTCGCAGGTTCTCGATCAGCACGATGCGCAACGTGATCGCCACGGCCCACAATTCGCCGATTGTCAGCGGCTGAATCCGTTGATACGCGCTGATGAAACGCCGCAGGATCTGCGGGTCGACGTGGCTGTCGGTATGCGCAACGAACGCCCACGCAATACCGAACACGCGCGGATACCCGGCGAACGGACCTGCGGCAAGCTTGGGCAACTGACGGTAGTAGCCGGGCGGCAAGTCGTCACGAATCTCGCGGATCTGCTCCTCGACGAGGTGATAGTTGTCGAGCAGCCATTCCGCGGCGGGCACCACGCCCCGGCCGCGCTCCAGTTCTTCGGCGCTCGCGCGGTAGGCCGCGAGCAGGACCGCGGCATTATCGTTCAGTCTCGTGTGCAGCGATAAAACGGCAGGCGGTGTCTTCGTGACCGGTTGCGCGGCAGCGAGGCTTTCCGCATGTTGCTCGAGCCGTTCGACGCCGAACAGCTCTTCGCGCACCGGCGCGGTGTCGGTCCACGGCGCCGACGGCGAACGATGTCTCGCGACATACCGGAGGATCGTTTTCACAGGCGCACTTCCTGCGGCGCCGATGAGTTCGGCCGGGTGAACCGGTCGCGGTGGCGTGTCATGTTAGCGGCGCGCACAGCGCTTGCCGTCGGGTTTGCCATCGTAGTAGCGACCGACGGCTCATCGAGTTGGAACATGATCAGATCTTCCTTCGGCGAGGCCACACCCCACCTTCGCATGCATGCACGCCTGCGGGATGTGGCTTGATTCACGGTGTGGGCGGACACGCGAGGAACCGTCAGGACAACCAAGCAGCTATGCGGCTTCTGCGGAAGCGGTCGGCAATGACTCGCCCCCGCGCAAAACGGTAGCTGCCGTCGAGGGGCACACTAAATTTGGCAGATAAGCTTCGATGTGACCGGTGCCGCAATCGGCGACGGGCGGGAGCACGTATGCACAGCCCCGTCGACGCAGCTTGCGGCTGAACATACGGAAACGATGGAGCAGAAAGGACACGGATCCGTGTCCCAGGCGCCTGCTATTTCTTCCTGGCCGGTGCGCCGCCTGCGGCGGTCTTCGAGGCAAGCGCTGGGGACACGCCTACCGCAGGAGACACTACCTTTTTGGGTTGTTTGGGCTTTTTAACTTCGCGGTTACCGCGCATCGTGCTCTTCGCCAATATGGTTCCCCGGTTTTGCCCGTCGCGAAAGCAACGGCCATGTCGCCCAGTGTGAACGCATCTGGTGACGCTGTCGCGATTTATATTTTTTCGAGTACCGTGTAGATGCGTTCCCGACGAGCCGGCCAACTCGACGATCGCCGGATCGTCTGGATTTACCGGCGCATGCCATGCATGCACGATGCCATCGGAGCAAACGCCCTGTCCGAACGTAGCGATAGGGTGGACCGACCAAGGGGACTCGCGACGATATCGCCGCGCTCTGTCTCGTTGCCCGTCGGTAGCTACTTTGCACCGCTACTCAGTTTTGTGTGTTTTCCTCGCAATCTTCCCAGTACCTCAGCGGGTCGTGGTGTTGTGGATAGCGTGAGCTGAGCCACGCCGACAGCCTGGCCCAATCTGGATGGTTGGTACCGGTTCGAGCCGACCATGTTGACGACCTCTCGAGAATTTGACCGGTCCCGCGATCACGGACAAGCAAGCTGCCCAGTCCGCTCGATCTGTTCGCCTGCGACTCAACAACGTACCGTGGAAGAATCCTGAGTTCCGCATCCGTGGCCCACCCGTATAAGGCACGGACCACGCCGGACGGATCTCGCAACTCTATGGGGCCGGTCTCGGGGCGAACGGCGGTCCACCCTTCCGGAAACTCCGCGACAACCTCGTTTTTGCCCTCCCTCACCCACTTCACGCGCCAGGCCCGCGCCATCGCCTCGCGCAGGCGCGAGACCGACTCGTAGCCGGTCGGCAACTCGATCGACATCGGAAGAGTAATGAGGCTGTCTTTCCAGAGTTTGGTTTCGTCGTCGACGCGCTCGACCACGTCGAACACCCCTGCTTCGAATGGGTTCTCCGGCCGGCTCGATCCTGTCGTCTTACTGACGGGCAGCCCCTCGAAAAGGCGCTCAGCATCATGGCGGGTGAGTTTTGTCTTTCCTTTCTTCATTGGTTCCTCTACAGCAAAGTTGCCTCGGTGACGGAAAGCCCTGATGACCGAAGTCTGGCACCGCTTCCTCTCACGCGCGTTTGAAGGTGCTCACATCCAATTCTGCGCCATTACACTTTTTCCCGCTTGCGCGGCGGCGATCGCACGGCTTCTGCCGCCGCCCCTTTCGCCGGATGTCGGATGCATCGTAGCTATGGGGATTGATGATCCGGCATCCTCAGCATTGCAAGAGATTTTCGAATGCTTCTTACCCCGCCGGACGCGAGGAGGACAGAGGCGTACCGGATCGGATTGTTCATCATCGCGGCAAATCTGGCATCGTTCTGGCGGTGAATCTGGAATGGCTGGTGGCCAAGGCGCGGCGCACTGACTCAATCATTGAATTCGTACCGCAAGTGGGTGATTTCGTCGCGGTGGACGAACCCCTGTTCTATCTGTACGGGAATTGTGGCGCAATCGATGAAAGGAGGCTCCGCACCCTGGTCGCTTTCGGGACGGAACGCAGCATGGAGCAGGACCCTATGTTCGCGTTTCGCATCCTGGTCGATATTGCGCTGAAAGCGCTGTCGGCGGTGATCAACGATCCGACGACGGCCGTGCTTGCCATCGACCAGTTTGCACCGACTATTGCGCATGGTGGGCAAACGGTCTCCGCACATCGAAGAGATGGTGGATAAGTCGGGGCAGGTGCGCATGATCTTGCGGACGCCCAATTGGGAAGACTTCGTGCATATCAGTTTTCGCGAGATACGACAGTACGGCGCGGGCAGCGTTTAGATCGCGCGACGTCTGTTCGCGGCCATTGAGAATCTCGTTCAGAGCCTTCCGGAACATCGTCATGACGCGTTGCGCGTCGAATTGGCACTGCTCGATCGCGCGACCGTCAGCCTTGCACCAGGGTCCGGCCGAGAATCAGTAGCTCGTTGAACTGGGTCACCAGTTCAAAACACAAAGCAAACATCACGGCATAGAAAGGCCCGGGGAATCTTTGCATCCATCCGAGGATCGGAGCTGAAAAGCGGGTCCTAATGGGGTCCCGAGTCATGCTCCAGGTGATGATCACCCCAATCGCCGCCCCCGCGAGTATGTCGGTCGGATAGTGCCAGCCGAGATAAACGCGCGGCAGTAATATGACGATCGCGGTGTATAAAAGTGCGAGCACGCCGACGCCGCGTCGAACCAGGAAAATTCCCATCGCAACCGAAATCCACAACATCGCGTGGTCACTCGGAAACGAACTCCACGCGGGCAGTACGGCCGGGTCGAGGCCACCTGACGGAAAATTGAAGTGCAGGTCGGGATTGAACATGGGCCGCATCCGGAATGGCAAATATCGGGCGATAACCCTGAACACCGCGAGTGCGAGAAGACCGCTCGCGATCGTCGCGACAACCATTTCACGCTCCCATTCGCCCCGCTGGCTGGGTTTGAACCATATCCACCACAATACGGGTACGAGCACCAGGCCTTTGAATGTGTAGAGGTCCGCGATGACTCTTATCGGGTGGTTCAATACACCGCAAGTCATCGCAGTGTGCGTCAGAAAATCCTGGATTGCCGTATCGAAAGGGTTCATCTTTGCATCTTCTCCCGATCTTCTAGTTATGGAACTGCGCAGCCAAACGTTGGATCGGAGCGATGACGAGTTCATCGATATCCGACCTCTCGAGCGTGTCGTCGCAGCACATGCTTCACACTCACAAACGTTAGCCGTCAACGCCGCAAGCCTCCTTGAGAAAGCGCGTGGCGGTCGCAGGGAGTTGCGGCAGCGCCTTACCGTTTGAGCATGGGTACATGCTCTCGACACCACGTCCGTCTGGATCCGCCGAACCTCGCATGGGGTCGTTCGCCTTTGGCTTCCAGGTCGCGCAGCCGGGCGACCACAGATGTATGGCCGATAGCGTCCTTTAGGCGATTTTTCGGCCGGCAACGTTGTTGAATACATCCGTCGCTCTATTCTCCTCCGCGATATTCGCAGGATCGGTGTGGCATCGAACCTTCTCCGGCCGTTGGCGCTTGTTTGCCGCGCGGTAGACCAGATCATAGGAGTCGGGCGAAAAGGATGGTTGGCGGGGCGTTGCGCCGAGCCGGGCTTCACCATGGAACATGCGGCGGTTTTGTAAAGGTACTGTCGGCCACTTCACCGGCTGCTCTTCCATCTTGGCCCGGACAAAGTCCGACGAGCGACGGCTCATGGCGAGCGTGCCGTGTCAGGGCGTGACTGCATTTCTCGCTCTTCAGGTTTGCACAGTGCTGCGCCCGGGCGAAAGCGTGCTGGTTCATGGCGCAGCCGGCGGCGTCGGCAACCTCGCGGTCCAGATTGCGAAAGTACTCGGTGCGGCCACGGTAATCGGGACCGCGAGTTCAGACACCCGCCGAGCCTTTGTATTGAGCCGTGGCGCCGACCATGCGATTGCTTATGACTCGCCGCACTGGCCGGAATCGGTCCTGAGCCTCACTGACGGCAAAGGCGTTGACGTGATCCTCGAAACAGTCGGCGGCGACGTCTTCGACGAGAACTTCGCCTGCCTTGGCATGCTTGGCCGATGTGTTGTCATCGGTTCGACGCGCGGCCCCGGCAAACCTCTCGCGCCGCGTCGGTTGATGGCAAAAGCGCAAACGCTGACCGGAGTCTATCTGCCCTCGTTTTTTCAGCGCCCGGATCTTATCCAACGTGGTCTGCGCTTCCTGAAAGACGGCATTGGACAAGGACTGATTCGACCGCGGGTTGCGGCTACGCTCCCGCTCAGCCGCGCGGCCGATGCGCACGCCATGCTCGAACGCCGGGAAGCCCAGGGCGTCATCGTCCTCGATCCGAGGTACTGATCAATGGCCCTGCTCCAACGCGTTCGCGCAGATCAGTCATGGTCCCGCTCGCTGAACGCTCTCCTTGAAGATCGCAATCCCCAGGATTATTTATGAAAAAAATATACCTCGCCGCGGCCGCGCTCGCTGGTGCGTTGATGTCTGCAGGCGCAACGCACGGCGCAGAAACGGATGTGGCTCCTGCGAATCTTGACTCCGCGCACCCATTGCCCGATGGATCGCTTGAAGATGTGAAGAACCGCTTCCGGCAATTGGCATTGGCGGCAAACCGTCACGACGCTGCAGCCATAGAGAAGATGTTCTGGGACTCACCGTCAGCGCTGCTGGTCGCCAAAAGCGTCGATCCCGCAGAGGGAAGCTGGGCGGGTTTTTGGGGATCTGAATCAGTGGCGCGCAAGCTTCGGGATATCTACGCGGCCGGCACACTCACACTGTTTCCCGACTGGGCAAAACTAAAGGTCGTGGGCATTTCTTCAACAGTCGCACAGACGTATGCGCCGATGAAAATCGCCATCAGCTACGGCGGCCAGGATCCATCTCCGCGTCCGTTTATCATGATCATTCAATGGCTGAATCTGGATGGTCAATGGAAAATCGCGTCGGAAATCATCTTGCCAGTGCCGTCGCCCTGACCCGCCGCGATTTAGTCCGAACTCGCGAAATAGCACAACTCACCGCTGATCCAGGTCCTCATTGCCGATCAAGTTGGCCGTCGCCTGTCATAAACATGGCTGCTGCCGCGAAAGTCATGGCAGCAGCGCTTTCTTGGCCTCTCGAAGGATGGACGACGACAGTTGCTCGTCGTTCACCATACGCGCCATCGTAAGTGCGCCCATCATGGTTGATAGCATGACAAGCGCCTTCTTCCTTGCCGCAGCGGGTGGCAGTTCGGTGAGACGGCTTGCGATGAGGTTGACAAGGTTCACGACGCCCTCCGTGGCCGCGTCGCGCACCTCGTCGCTGGAGCGTGCCAACTCGCCTGCAAGTGCGACGAAGGGACAGCCGCTGCCAGGATCGTCCCGATGCTCCAGAGAAAGATAGTCGTTGATTGCCGCATTCAGACCTCGGACGTCGGTCGAACGCGACAGCGACGCTTCCATCGATTCGCGCAGCGACCCAGCGGCGAGTTGTAGCGACTCCAGTACTACGTGTTCCTTCGATGTGAAATGTTTGTAGAATCCGCCGTGCGTCAGGCCCGCCTGCGACATAAGATCGGCGACGGCAGTCCCGTCTATGCCGTTTTCCCGAAACCGGCTGGACGCCGCCTCGACGATGCGTTGGCGGGTCTCGGCCGCCTCCTGTCTGGATTTTCTCATGACCTCGATGATCTTTCGTTAATTTAGATTTGATATAACATCCAGCTTGCCGGTGCAAGTCGGAGATGCACTCATTGCGTAGGGAGTGACGCGAATCGTCGCGCCTTTCGGGTCCACCACCGGCGGGGCCATCAGTCGATCAAAGGCGCCTCTGCGTCGACGCGATAGCCACTCGAAGACGGATTACCAAGATCGAGGTTACCCAGAAATAAAGGGCTTTTTTCCAATAGCTCCGCCGCCCACTCCACAAAGACGCGTGCCTTAAGGGCGATCTGCCGGCGGTGCGGAAACACGGCTGCAACCGGCATCGGCCCTGGCTGCCACTGAGACAGCACTTCGACGAGTGCGCCCGAGTTCAGGTATGGCGCAAGTATGAACCGGGGAGCCTGAATTAGTCCCATGCCGTTAGCGCTGCATATTGCACAGCTCTCCGCGTCGCTGATTGAACGCGCAGCCGGCAAGCCGACCTCGACCGCATCACCGTTGATGTCAAACATGAAGTTCGCGACTCTTCCGGTAGCGTGTGAGAGGCAGTGCACTGCAAGATGTTGCGGAATATCCTCCACGCGTTGAGGTTCGCCGTAACGGACAAGGTAGTCGGGGCTGCCAGCGGTCACTATCTCCAGATCACACAGCCGGCGCTGAATGACGCCTGGGTCGTCAGGCTCCCCCATACGGATTGTACAGTCGAGGTTCTCATCGCTCGAGTGAATGGGCTGATCATCCAGACCGATCATCAGCTCGAGATCGGGGAACCGTTTGTGAAAGTCGTCGATGGCTGGCAAGACGACAATTCTTCCAAGCGCCGTCGCGATCTGCACGGAAAGCCGACCTCGCGGTCCGTTCCGAGCGCTAGCAAGCATCTCTTCGGACTCCCTGATCTCGGCCAGGATACGTATGCAATGCCTGTAGTACTCCGCTCCTTCCGGAGTAAGACTAAGGTGTCGGGTCGTCCGCTGCATCAGACGAACCCGCAGGTGTGCTTCCAGCTTCCTGACCACAACAGACACCGTCGAACGCGGAAGACGGAGCGCGTCCGCCGCACGGGAAAAGCTGTTCAGCTCGACCACCCTGGCGAACACCTGCATTGACTGAAACCGCTCCATATCGTCTCCGAGTCGACGCCGTATCAGACAACCACCCGGCTCACGAAGGAGACAAGGCAACGGCCCAGGCGTCTTACCTGACCGGAACCGCCGGTGGAGAACTATTGGTTGCCACGCGGGCGTCCGGAGAGATGTCCCAGCCGCCGCCTAGCGCACGAAATGCCCCGACCGCGGCGCGCGCCGCGTCCGCGCGTGAGCTGTCCAGATCGTCACGCGCGACGAGGAGTTGACGGTCCGCGTCCAGCACATCTGTGAGGGTTATGGCCCCTGCTCTGTAGGCGCGTTCGGACAAGTCGCGGGCGCGCGTCAGTGATGCCACTTCACCCTGCAACTCCTGCCGTCGAGCCTCTGTCTGGGAAAGCGCTGTGAACGCGTTCTCAACATCCTCTGCGGCCTTGAGCACCGCCTGGCGATACAGTGCAAGCGCCTCTGCGTTCGCGCCTCGCGCCTGCTTAACCTCCGCATCCACCTTCCCGAAGTCAAACAGACGCCACCGAAGCGCTCCCGTACCGACCGGCTGAAACGCTGCCGCGGTGAAGAGGTGATTGGTGCTCACGCTGTCAAAGCCAAGCGCGCCAGACAGGGAGATCTTCGGGTAATAGCCCGAGATGGCCGCGCCGATCCGCTCACTTGAAGCGGCCACTCGCCGCTCCGCCGCGATGATGTCAGGTCTACGTCTCAAGACGTCCAGTGGCTGGTCGTTATCGTCAATCTTCGGGATCGCGGGGATGGTGGAGGAGACGGACAGTTCATGCGAGTACGTTCCCGGCTGCGCACCCATCAGCACATCCAGGCGGTTTAGTTGCGCCTCAAGCGACGTGCGCAGGATAGGTACAGTGGACCTTGCCTGTTTTAGCAGCGCCTCGGCCTGGGCAATCTCCCTCTCGTCCGCCGCGCCCGCGCGACGCCGCACCCGGACAAGCTCAAGAAGGCGTCCGTCGGTGTCAATCTGATCCTGCGCCACCGCAAGCCGCGTCTGGAACCCTCTGACCTGCAGGTACGCATCGGCGGCGTCGGCGGCCACCGTAATCCGCGTGCCGAGTTGCTCAGCCTCGGCCGCCTGCACTTCGTCACGCGCCGCAGCGGCGCTGCGGCGCAGTCCGCCGGCCAGATCGATTTCCCAGCTCGCGGTAGCCCCAACGTTGTATTCGCGCTGGTCGCGACTGTAGCCAGGAAACGTTTTCGCGATGGTGCCGACCGGACTTAACAGGCTCTGATGCTCGGCGGTTCCCGTCGCGTCGAAATCGAGCGTTGGCAGAAGCTGCGCGCCCGCCCCCGCTGCGACCGCCCGCGCCTGCTGAACGCGGGCAAACGCCGCCGCAAGGTCCAGGTTCTGCGCAAGAGCACGCTGAACGACGGTTACGAGCATTGGATCATCAAATCCGGTCCACCAGGTGTCGAGGTGCGGAGACGGTCTGGCCGCTTGCTGGGTGCTTGTCTCAACCCGGTTATGGAACGGCACAAGCTGCGTAGTGGGCGCCGCATAATCTGGCCCCACCGCACAAGCCCCCAGGCCCGTCGCGATTGCTACGCCCACGCATATAACACGGAGCAGGCTCGTTGAAGGCCGGCGCATGACCGTGTGACGTCCGTCTTCAGCCGCCTGCCGCCGGCACGCCGGTTTCGCTCCGCTGATCTCGGGCAGATATGGGGCGCCGTCATGCGGTTCGTGTCGAAGATTGCCAGCTTCACTATGCGAACCTGAAACACACATTAGTCCGCGAGCAACGGCAGTAGTGAAGATCATGTGCGCTCCTTACGGCCAAATTTGCGGATGAAAACATAAAAGGCAGGAGTGAACAGAAGTCCGAAGCACGTCACACCCAGCATGCCGAACAGCACCGCCGTTCCCAGCGACTGGCGCATTTCAGCGCCTGCTCCTGTGGCGACCGCGAGCGGCGCCACTCCGAGGATGAAGGCAAAAGACGTCATCAGGATAGGACGCAGGCGTGTGCGTGCAGCGTGCACCGCGGCGTCAACCGGTGCGGTCCCCTCGTCCTCCTTCTGACGCGCAAATTCGACTATCAGGATGGCATTCTTCGCAGCCAGTCCGACGAGAACGACGAAGCCGATCTGCGCCAGGATATCGATGGGCATGCCGCGAGCGATCAGGCCAGTGACCGACGCGAGAATACACATCGGTACGATCAGGACGATCGCAAGCGGTAGCTTCCAGCTCTCATACTGCGCGACGAGAACGAGAAAGACGAAGAGCGCAGCTGCTCCGAATACCAGGAGCGTCGGCGTGCCGTGTTGCTGCTGCTGGTAAGCCAGGTCCGTCCATTCGAAGCTGATACCCTGCGGCAGCACCTGATGGGCAAGTTCTTCCATGCGATGGAGTGCTGTACCGGTGGCAATGCCTGGCGCTGCGACGCCCTGAACTTCCGCGGCAGGATACAAGTTGTAGCGAGGCACACGATAGGGAATCGTACGGTTCTCCATTTGCGCCACTGTGCCGATCGGCACCATCTCACCGAACTGGTTTCGCGCTTTTAGACGGGTGATGTCCTGAGGCGTATGCCGGAATTGCCCGTCAGCCTGAACAATGACCTGATAAGTTCTGCCAAGGTAGTTGAAGTCGTTCACGTACTGTGAACCCAGATAGACCTGCAGTGCGGAAAACACATCCGTGGGTGTGAGCCCGACCTTTTCGGCCTTTACACGATCAATATTCGCGAAAACCGATGGCGACCCCGCATTGAACAGGGTGAAGACTCCGGCAAAACTGGGGTCCCTGTTGGCCGCAGCAACAAGGGCATTCGCCGCATGCACAAGCGCCTCCGACCCAAGTCCCGCGCGGTCCTCCAGCATCATCTTGAACCCGCCCGAATTGCCAAGACCCTGCACAGGAGGCGGCGGAATGGTCAGCACATAAGCGTCCTTGATGACGGAAAGGCGTTTGCGCAGGTCGGCCAGTACCGTGTTCGCGGTCACTCCCGGAATCTCGTGGTTGTACAGCGACGGCAACCCCGAAAAAATCGTTCCCGAGTTCGACGCCACGGTCAACGTTGTTGCGTCAAGCCCAACGAACGGGGCAACGTGTTCAATTCCGCGCGTCGTCAGGATAATGTCAATGGCATTTCGGACCACTTTCTCGGTACGGTCGAGTGCCGCGCCCGGCGGAAGTTGAACCACGGTAATCAGATAACCCTGATCCTGCTCCGGAATAAAACCGGTTGGCGTACGCGAGAACTCAAGACCCGTAATGCCAATCAGCACGACGTATATTGCGAGAACGACGGTGAGTCCACGAACGATACGACGGGTGACGTTTCCGTACCCGAACGACAGTCTGTCAAAGCCCCTGTTAAAGCGATCAAAGCCCGCATGTAGCAGACGCTGCGCGAGGCCCCCATGCGACGCGATATGCGGCTCATGCGACTTGAAGAGCACCGCGCACAGGGCGGGACTCAGCGTAAGCGACACAAAGCAGGATATGACAGTCGATGCTGCGATCGTCACCGCAAACTGGCGAAAGAACAGCCCGGAAATCCCGCTAAGGAAGGCGGACGGGATGAAGACCGCACATAGCGTTAACGCAATCGACAGCAGTGCCCCGCCCACTTCGTCCATCGTCCGGTGGGCCGCCTCGACCGGCGACATGCCAGAGCGCATGTTGCGCTCGACGTTCTCGACTACGACGATCGCATCATCAACGACAATGCCGACCGCCAGCACGAGGCCAAACAAAGACAGGTTGTTTAGCGATATTCCGAACGTGGCGAGTACGATGAACGACCCAAGCAGGGAGACCGGAATTGCAACGACGGGGATAATCGTGGCCCTCCAGTTCTGCAGGAAAAGAAAGACGACGCCAACAACCAGCAGGATTGCGACGAATATGGTGACAATCACCTCGTCGACCGATTTGCCGATAAAGATGGTCGGGTCGTAGATGATCTTGTAGTCCATTCCTGCGGGGAACTCATTCTTTAGCCCGCGCATCGCGGACAAAACCTGCTGCTCGACTGCAAGTGAGTTCGCACCGGGCTCCGCGTAGATGAGCAACGTCGAAGCGTTGTCACGGTCCATGAAAGCGGTTGAGCCGTAGTCTGCGGCGCCGACTTCGACCCGGCCAATATCGCGTATCCGCGTCACGCGACCCTGTGCGTCGGACTTGACGACGACGTCGGAAAATTGCTGTGGCGTGGACAGCCGGCCGAGCGCCTCTACGTTTATCTGGTACGCGTCGCTGCCCGCCGTGGGCGGCTGGTTCAGGACACCAGCCGATACCTGCAGGTTCTGTGCGCGTAGTGCTGTGAGCACTTCACTCGCGTTCAGATTGTTGGCTGCGACCTTGTCGGGGTCGATCCAGATACGCATTGCGTACTCACGGGCACCCTGGAACTGCACATCGCCGACGCCTTGCAGACGCGCTAGCGTGTCCTTCACGTGCAACGTCGCGTAGTTCGAGAGATAAAGTGTGTCGCGCGTTCTGTCAGGTGAGTACAGGTGAACAGCCAGCAAAATGCTAGGTGTGGACTTCCTCACCTGAACGCCAAGGCGCCGGACGTCTTCGGGCAGGCGCGGTAGTGCATCCTGAACCCGATTCTGTGTGAGCATCTGCGCGACGTTCAGGTCAGTGCCGATACGAAACGTAACCGTGACCGTCAACCGGCCGTCTCCCGTGGACTGGCTGCTCATGTAGAGCATGTTCTCGACGCCGTTGATCTGCTGCTCAAGCGGCGTGGCCACTGTTCGCGCAATCGTTTCGGCCGACGCACCCGGATACGATGTCGTCACCTGCACAGTCGGTGGAACGATTTCCGGGTACTGGGCGACGGGAAGCACGAACATCGCGCCCAGGCCAATTAGCGTCAGAAAGGCACTGACCACCGTCGCGAAGCGCGGCCTGTCGATAAAGAAATGGGCAATACGCATGGCTTCACTGTCCGCTAGTTCTGTTTAGGCTCATAGCGGATCGCACCATCGCGCGTCGCCACTTTCGTTCCGGGCGCCGCAAAGGGCAAACCGTCGACGATCACGCGATCGTCCCGAGACAGGCCCGAGCGGATCACGCGCAATCCCCCGCGTATCTCGCCGACCTCGACATGCTTTGCCACAACCGTTCCGTCGGTGCTAACCGTCATCACGAGGTACTCGGACTGGTCGGGTAAAACGGATGCGTCCGGCACGAGCAGCGTCGGTGCGGGATGCGCCACCGCGAGACGCACGCGTGAGAACTCGCCAGGTGTAAAGCGCAGGTCGGCATTGGACACCGTCGCTCGGGCGTGGATTGTGCCGCTGGAACGGTCCAGTACGTTGTCGACGAAATCAAGCGTGCCTTGCCGTGTGTAGGTCGTCGAATTGCCCGCCGCCAGTTCGACGCGATTTGCAATCGGCCCTTTGGCGTCGCCGCGATACTGCGAAAACGACTGGAAGTCCGCCTCGCTCATATCGAAGTCGAGGTAGACCGGATCGAGCGAGACGAGCGTCGCGAGCAATGTCGTCGGACTCGTTGCACCACGGCTGCCTGCAATAAGGTTACCGGTGGAAACAAGATGCCTGCCAATGCGGCCGGTAAACGGCGCCGTGATGCGGCAGCGATCCAGATCGAAGCGGGCGTCGCGGATCTGCGCCGCAGCGTCGTCGAGTGCGGCTTGCGCAGCATTCAGTTCGGACGTGCGCTGCTCGACGTTCTGCGTCGTGCCAGCATCATTGCGCTCAAGCTCCCGTGCACGCGCCAACTCCTGCTTTGCCAGAACGAGGCGCGCCTCAGCGGTGCGCCGCAAGGCAGTCGCCTGCGCGAGCCGAATCTCATACGGCTCGGGATCGATGGTGAACAGCAGATCGCCCTTGTGAACGATGTCGCCGTCCCTGAAGTGAACACCTGTGAGCGTACCGCCTACCTGTGCGCGCAGTTCCACCTGATCGACGGCCGAGAACTGCCCAAGAAATCCAAGTCGGGTGTCGAGGTCGCGTACCAGCGGCCGGCTGATTGTTACCTCATGGGGCGGCACGGGTCGGGCATTGGCGACGCTATCACCGCCATCATGCGAGTAGAGAAACCACGCGCCCCCGCTTGCCATGATCACAGCGGCTGCGGCAGCCCAGGTTCTGGCGCGTCGGCCCACCGTGCCATATCGCGCACGACGAACTGTTCTGCCGTCTTCCAGCCTTGTTTTCGTATCCAACTTCGATCACCTCGAAAAGTGTTGTCGTTCGCCTCGTCGCGAAACGGCGTCTCGACCAATCGGCGCACCAACTGATTGCGCGGACCGGACAACGCGGCTATTTAGATTTCGCACAACTTCTAACTGGCGTTAGATTACATGTGAAATCTAATACGTCAAGACTTTTCAAGGCGCTAACCAGTAGCTCTACCGGCCCTCAACCGATGCATCTCAGAACCAGCAACGCTTCGCCCGATTGTTCGCGCCTGGCAGCATGTGTATTCATCATCGACGGATTTATACGAACAACTGGATCCGCTATGCTGTGCACGCTTTTAACTACTGTGCGCGTGGAATCGCTTTCGCGTGCCATGGCAGGTGATTGCGTTTGTTCTTTTTGCGGCATGAAGGAGCGCTCCTCCATACCGGTCCTTCTTTTGTCGCGGCGCACGTTCCCTGAAGTGCGCTTTTTTTTGAGGCGCAAGACATGATCGGCGACGACGCGATGAGGCGATCCATTTGTGAGCGCGAATCGCGTGCACACAGGCTGTCCCGGCAAGATGTGCTTTCCGACGTTCTGGATCTGATACGGCTACGAGGCGAATCAATCGAGATATACGAGACGGTCGAGGCGCAACGCAAGCCCTTTGATGCTGGACGCGCCCGCTTTCACTTTATTCAGGACGGCGCCTTCCGGCTCGACGCGATCGCTATCGATACGACCACGTTAGTCGCCGGTGATCTTGTTTTGCTACCTAAGGGATGTGCGCATGTTCTCTCCGCAATCCATGCGCGTGACTCTCTGCCCGGATCACCCTCGCGACCCGATGAATGTCGCAGCTTCGCCGAAAAGCCCTTTTGCGTCCTGACGGGCTCGTTCGTATTCGAATCCGCGTCCGCCGGCTCATTGATCGCGGGTCTCCCGGATGTCATTCATCTCCGGGCCGACGCATCGGGTACACCGGAATGGCAACACGCGATCCTGCGGTTCGTGCGGCTGGAAGCGAGCGAGCCGTCGCCAGGCGCTGCGCTCATGATCTCGCGCCTGATCGATCTGCTGGTGATACGGAGCTTGCGCGAGTGGGTGGCGAAGAGTCCCACACATAGCGGATGGCTCCGGGGCCTCGGCGACGCACGACTTGGGCGTGCACTGGCGGCCATGCATGAGGATCCCGCGCATGAATGGAAACTGGGTGCGCTTGCGAAGATTGCGACCATGTCCCGGTCGCACTTTGCGGACCGATTCACGGAGATTGTCGGCGAGCCGCCGCTCAGGTATCTCGCACGGTGGCGCCTGAGCCTTGCCGCCGACCTGCTGCGTAACGGTCGTGTGCGAATCAGCGAGGCAGCGTCTGTCGCCGGTTACCAGTCGGACTCCTCGTTCTCGCGGGCCTTCAAGGCACATTTCGGATATTCGCCCGGTGCCATACGTCATGGTGCAGATCCGGATCAGGGCATGCCGTCACGCTGAGCTTCAGTCGAAAGCGATCATGCCACGCTCTACGCCGGACCTCGCCATCACGGCAGCGAACCATCGCTGAAGTTGCGGATACCGCGCCCAGTCGATCGACGGCGACTGCGCGGCCACTATGCTGACAGCAGCGATGTCTGCGAGCGTGAATGACTGCCCTGCCATAAACGGTGCGTTTTGCAGAAACCTCTCGCTTGCAAGGAGCATCTCAAGGCTGCGCCGTTCCATCAATCTTTGTCCCTCCTCGCACCCTTTGTTCTTCAGAAAGAAGGCCGCGTGGCTGGGCGCGATCACGTCAGTCACGAAAAAGAAGAATCGCTCGAGTGCAAGCGGCGCCGATGCATCTGTTTCGGGCGGTAACAACCTGCCTCCCGCTCGTCGCGCAAGGTAAAGAAGAATCGCATTGGACTGCGCGAGGACAAGCGGAGGCGCCGCCGACGAGCGAACTCGCAGCACCGGCACTTTTCCACTCGGATTCAGTGAAAGAAAGTCTGGTGTGCGCTGCTCCCCCGCCCGAAGATCGAGCTTCACGACCTGGTGGGCGATCGCGAGTTCCTCCAGCGCAATCGCCACACGAAGACAGTTACCCGTCTTCGCGCCATACAGGGTAACGTCGGCGGACATTGTCAGGGAGCCGGAGTTTCGGGCATGACGATGCGCTCGTACTGGCCTCCGGCCGCAGCTTGCCGGTACGCAGGCGCGTCAATCATCGACTGCGGAAAGATCGGAGCCAATGCACTGGCATCATCCAGCCGCTCGACGTGATGCTGCGCAAGCGTGAGCTTTGCAGCGCCAAGGTATGCCGATAACTGTTCGCTCGTCCGAGGTCCAATGATCGGCAGCGAACCCTTTAGCAAGACCCACGCTACTGCCACCTCGGATGGCGTGACCCCAAGCTCGGTCGCAACCGCAAGGGTGGCATCGATGATCGCCGTACGCTGGCCGGAATTTTCCTGCTGGAATACGGCACCGCCCAGTGCTTCAAGGCGCCCTTTCTCGCCCCGACGGTACTTGCCCGAAAGCAGTCCACCACCGAGCGGCGACCACGCCACCATCCCCAGTCCAAGTGCCTGGCCTGCCGGCATCAGTTCGTGCTCGGCTGTGCGCTCGACCAGGCTGTGCTCGAACTGCAAGCCGGCGACTCGCGCCCAGCCACGCAACTCGGCGATCGTTGCCGCCCGCGCAACGCGCCACGCAGGGAAGTCGGACAGTCCGATATAGAGCACCTTGCCGCTGCACACCAGGTCGTCCAGGCCTCGCATGATCTCGTCCGTTGGTGTGATGCCATCGGAAAAGTGCACCCAGTAGAGGTCAATGCGATCGGTCTTGAGACGCTTGAGGCTCGCCTCAACAGACAGGCGCATCGCGAGCCGGCTATTGCCCGTCGCCAAAGCGCCCGCGTTGGGCGCCGCTGCCTGAGTGTACTTGGTCGCAACCACGAAGTTATCGCGACGGCCCGAGAGGAGCTTACCGAGAAACTCCTCGGATTCTCCGAACTGATACACGTCGGCACAATCCAGAAAGTTACCACCCGCGTCCGCATATCGGTCGACGATCTCGCGTGCGGCATCAAGATCTGATCCGTACCCCCACCGGCCGCCGAAATTGGCTGTACCAAGAACCAGCTCAGACACGCGCAGGCCCGTATGTTTACCGAAGACACGATATCGCACGATTACACCCCTTGAAGCTTCGGGAGATACGGCGCCACGGCAGCTGCTGATGTGTCGGCAGGCGTGAGGACACGACTGGTGGTCGAGCCACCGATATAACGCTCATAGATCCTCCACCCCGCCGCCGTCTTGCGCAGCCGGTCACGCATCGGCGAATACAGCCAGATCGCGGGCAGCCCGGCATCGCTGTGCATCACCTGGCCCGCACCGAGTTTCGACGCATCCTCGGGCGAGGCATAGCGGATCAGCAGGTTTTGATATCGCACGACCACGCCGTCTTCGTCCTCATCGACGATATGGTTTGTGGCATGACGCCCCACGCCAGGTATCAGATACGGATAGTCATGCTCGAAGAAGCGCCGGATTTCGGTGTGTCCATTAATCGTTCCGTGAAAGTGGTACGCCACGGCGTCGGGCAGGAATGCCTCGATCATGGCTTCGACGTCCCATGTCTCGAAGAACCAGTTGACGCGATTGACGAAGTCGACGGCGCTCGCCCGGTCTTCGGCGCTGACTGTGCTCACATGCGGAACGGAAGGAAAGGCTGTCATGCAAAGTCCTCGAAAGAAGACGTTGATCGGAATGAGACAGATAATATGTGCAATTACACATATGAACGAAAAATTTTCAGCCTGCAAAGACGACGGTCAACAGACCTGCCCGCAGTGCAGCCGCCTGTTTGCGACTGACGCCAGCTTCGAACTCCGCCTGCGCTGCTCGCCAGCAGGGCTCAGCCTCCGACAGCTTCGCCTTGCCCGCAGCGGACAGCGTGAACGTCAGTGCCGCTTTCGGACCTTCCGCATCGCTCGTCAACCAGTTTGCGTCCCTCAGGGGTCTGAGTGCACGTACCAACGTGGTCCGCTCCATCACCATCAGGTCCGCCAGATCGGCAACCGCGATTCCTGGATGCTCTTCAACGAGCGCAAGTATCGAAAATTGCGAGATCGAAATGCCCACGCCTGACAGATGGCTATCGTAAATACGCGACACGTACCTGGCAGCGCGACGTGCAGCCAGACAGTGACAAAGATCGGGACCAGTGAGCGGTTTCATGTTTCTTATTCTCATGTGCTATTACACATTTGTCAATGCTTCGGGATAGCGGCTCACGACTCAGCCAAAGAGGTGCTTTTGTGAGGGGCCGCCTCAGAGATCGGCCGACTTTTCCGTCGCCCACGCTTCGCCGGCCGACATTGCAACGGGCTGGCGGATACGGTCGTATCGACCATCGAAAAATCTTCTCTCTTATCTTTCGGACGCAATGTCATTGAAACCGGACGACGTGCAATAGGCGGCGCCCCTGAGCCCGGTTACCGTTCGTGTTGGCGTCGCGCTCGTCCTGATACTTCCTGTCGCTAGACGGGCGCGATATTGAAATCTCATTTGGCGTCTTAACGTTCCTAACATGAAGTCTTACATTCTGCGGCTCTTTGCTGCTCTTGTCGTATCGCTCGGTCTCGTCACCCTCGCATCCGTTGCGGCATGCGGCAGCTCTTCCGCAAGCACCACGGGCACGGTCGTACTCGTACACGGGGCGTGGGCCGACGGGTCTAGCTGGTCATCAGTCACGCGCGTACTGCAGGCGCGTGGCCTGAAAGTAGTGACTGTTCAGCTTCCCCGCACGTCGCTAGCCGACGATGCCGCAACCGTCACCCGTGCCATCGATGCCCAGCAGGGCCCCGTCCTCCTGGTCGGACACTCCTACGGCGGCGCCGTCATTACGCAAGCCGGCAGCATTAACAAGGTTGCAGGTCTCGTTTATGTGTCAGCATTCGCGCCCGCAGACAATCAGTCGATCTCGGATCTGACGAGTCCCTTTCCGAAGCCGGCCTGGCAGGCGGGTCTGGTATCCGACGAAACTGGATTCCTTACGCTCAACACTGACACCTACCTGAGCAGTTTCGCACCGGACCTTCCGAAAGACACATCCAGTGTGCTCGCCACGGCTCAGGGGCCGCTCAATGCGCGCTGTCTTACCGATAAGGTGTCTGTGGCCGCCTGGAAGTCCAAACCGTCGTGGTGGGTCTATGGCGACCAGGACCAGATCATTCCCGCGGCGCTCCAGCAGGCCGAGGCTAAACAGATCGGCGCGAAGATTACGTCGATTGCTGGCGCGAGCCATGTAGCACTGATGTCTCAACCTGCCGCAGTGGCCGCGGTAGTTCTCGACGCGGCACGAGCCACCGGCGTGCTCTGACTGGTCTCGAAAGCATCAGCGCGGCGGGGACTAACGCCCGCCGCGCCCGCCCTCTTGCGCAATAGCTCACGCAGTGACAGAGATATCATTTTCCTGACGACCTTAAAATGATCACACGCAAAATATTCGTGGTAGCTGCGACGCTTCTGTCGTCATTGCTATTTTCCGCTTGCATGGCAACCACATCCGGCCAATCAGCTACGCAACGGATCTCACCCGTCAGCGCTTCGCCTAATGAAACTGGCGTGAGCAGGAGCGACGTAGATGGCCAGCAGGATCAACATGCCGGCGACGCGGAAAAGCATAACCTCGAGATTCTTCGCTTTGTCCGCGGTTTCTAGCCGACAAGGAATGACGGTCACAGCGAGCGTAATGCGTTGCGATCTGGTGACGGGGTGATGTACCCCCAAGCAGAGATTTTAGGAAGGGGCAGCGACGTCTTCGTCCTGCCAATCTCCACGGCGTGCAGCATAGCGAGACCGTATTCAGCGATGGACCGCGTGTTGCGCCTTTCGCCGCTGCGTCGCATCGCGCCATGAAATACCGCAGTGGGTTATGACGTACGTCTCACTACGACTGGCTCCTTCCAAAGGGTGCGGCCAAAAAACGTCAGTGTGCGGTCCCACGCGAGTTGCGCCCAAACCGGATCGTATTGCGTGCCTGATATGCGCCCATCGCCCACGGCGGTTTCATTGGCGAACGCATGATGTGCAAGATAGCGATGGAATTCCGCCGAGACCTCACTGCGGGCGAACCTCTCCTCAAGCACATCCACACCCGCGGCAGGAAAGAATGCATCCTGTGTGGCCCAGTGCGCCTGGATGGGCGCTTTGATGCCAGAAGCGTCCAGGCGATCCAGCGGCGGGAATCCATACCATATAACGCCAGCCGCAAATTCAGGGACAGCGCTGAGGGCAAGAAGCGTCAATGCGCCGCCCATGCAAAACCCGGTCACACCGATATTTCTCGTGTACGTACTCAGGTATTGAACCGCGCCGCGAACGTCCTGAGAGATTGCGTCAGCAAAGTCCAGACTATCCATGTAGTGGTGAGCCTCTTCTTCCTCGACTGTAGACTTTCCTCTGTAGAGGTCGGGCACCAGCGCGATGTAGCCCGCGTGAGACAGACGGTCCGCCACGCCCCGGATCTGAGCGTTAAGCCCCCACCACTCCTGGATCACAACGATTGCCGGCGCGCCTTCCAGCTTCGCCGGATTAGCAAGATAGCCCTCAACGGCTTGACCGTCCGGACGGCAAAAGCTGACCATGGTTCCCACGTTGCGCATCGGATTTCTTCCCATAATTTATCGACAGTTCAAGTTAAGCGCGGCTGCCTGCTTATTGCGTGGTCAACCGGCTTTCAGAGTCGCAAAGGGCATCCGTGTACCGCCTATGACCACGGAACCCCGCGCCTGAGAGTTGAAAAACTCGTCTCTTGTCGCTGCGAGGTTTCTCCGTGGCTAGCAGCTATGAGACGATGAACATAAGCGAGCACCGGCTGCTGCATGAAGGTTCTAGTCTTCGCGATCGAGAAAGGCCGTGACATCGGCCACGAAGCGCTTGGGATACTGATACTGCGCCCCATGACTCGAGTCAGGGTACAGAATCAGCTGAGCGTTCGGCAGCTTCTCCTCCAGGGTGAACGAATTCACCGGATAATGAACGATGTCGTGATTGCCGCCCACGATGAGCACAGGCTGCTTGATGTTTTTCAGGTATGCATCCGCATCAGCGTGAGGCGCGCCCCATGCCGCGAACGCCGCTACCTGCGCCGGTGCGACCTTATCATTCACGTCCGGGTCACGATCGCGCGAACGAGCATGAAGGCGATTGAGGAATTCACGTCCCGCAGCGCGACTCGCGTCTGATTGCGTGAAGAACACATCAAGCAGCAGTTGATCGTTGTTTCCGCTGTCCTTCTTGATCATTTCCTGGAACTCTGGCGTAAGCGTGGCCATTCCAGCCCCGCCGCGAGGTCCGCTCCCCACCAACACCAGATGTCGAACAACTTCAGGGCGCTCAACGGCAACTTCCTGTGCTACGAGACTTCCCAGAGAAAATCCGAGAAGATCAGCCCTTTTGACGTTGAGTGCGTGAAGCAGGTCGATAGCATGCCGTGCCATCCCCTCGACGGTGCTGGGAACTTCTCCTTCTGAACTGGCGACGCCGGCGTTGTCGAACAGAATTACCTCTCGATTTTTAGCAAAACCGTCAATGACCGCAGGGTCCCAGTTGTCCATGTTGCCCACAAAGTGCTGGAAAAAGACCAGCGGCACATTGCCGGGTTTTCCGAAACGGCGATAGGCGAGCTTCGTACCGTTTACATCGATAAACCTCGTCGGCGCTGTCTGATGCGTGTAGACGGCGCGCAGATTCTGCCCTTCCCCTGCCGCATTGGATGGCGTAGTTGCGAAAGCGGCAGCTGTAGCAAGTACTAGCACCCCCGCCTTGACCGTCGCGATTTTTATCGGTTTTCTCACTTCAGTACTCCTGAATTCAACACATTAAAAAATATTCTTACTGCGCTCCGAGAACTGGCGTGGTGTTGGGGACGAACGCTGCTTACGCCGGATTCTTGACGGAAGAGCGCTCGTCAACCGTCTGCCGCCAATTGAGCAGCGCGGTGCATTCCTCGGGGACCCGAATGTTTGCAAAACCAGCGAACACGAGTCCCGCCCAAACTGTGATATCCGCCATTGAGAAGGATTCGCCCGCAACGTACGGTTGCGCCGTGGGCACCTTGTCAAAGTAGCGCATCCCGGCAACAGCCTTGTCGCGTGAGCGTTCACCCCATTCTCGGCGGCCCTCCCAATCGGGGCTCTTGTACGCCTGAAGCGCCGGTCCAAGACCCGGCGTCGCATGGTGAAAGTAGATCCCTACCGCATCGATCAGTTCTGACTCAGCCCGCTTCTGCATCATATGAACCAGCGCTTTCTCTTTTGGCGACTTGCCCGTCAGCACCGGATTGCCGTCAAGATTGTCAAGATACTCAGTGATGGCCGTGCACTCCGAGATGTACGTTCCGTCATCCAACTGCAGAACGGGCACAGTCCCGGTGGGGTTGATGGCGAGGAAGGCGGCTTGCTTGTGTTCCGCAGCGGGAAGATCAACTTTGATGAACTCAACCTTGGAAGCAAGATTTTTCTCCGCCAGCACGATCCGGATGCGAAGCGGGTTGGGAAAACCTGGAATGTCGAAAATTTTCATGGTCGGTCTCAAAAGGGTCGTTACCTATCGATAGGTAAGTGAAGCGCACTTTAGCGAGGCGTCCTCCCCGTGTCAACACTTACTTATCGATAGGTATCGTGTTAGAGTCTCCCACATGACAACTGACACCAAACAGCGCATTCTCGGCTCTGCCCGACGCATGGTTCAGGCGCGTGGATACAACGCGCTGAGTTTCCGCGAAATCGCCAAAGAGGTCGGCATCAAGAGCGCAGGCGTGCACCACCACTTTCCGACAAAGGGTGATCTAGGCGCGGCGTTGGCGCGCCAGTACACGGAGGAAGCGGTCACTTTGCTGCATGACCTTCTCGAACGGTTCGATAACGAGCAGCTGACGCTGGAGCGCTATGCGAGCATCTTTCGTTCGGCACTCGTGCAAGACAATCGAATGTGTCTTTGCGGCATCATGGCGGCAGAGCATCATGACCTTCCCGCCGAAGTCCGGGTAGAAGTCGATCACTTCACCGAGGTAAACGTCGACTGGCTTTTTAAGGTTCTGTCTCTCAGAGAGGACGGAAGAGATGCCGAGTCTATTAAGCGCCACGCGCTAGCAATTTTCGCGGCTATTGAAGGCGCGCAACTGGTCGCTCGTGGACGCGGCGACGTGTCGGTCTTCGACGCTACGGTCCAGGCATATCGAAGTACCGGCCTTTTTGCGTAAACAGCGCAGGCGCTGTGACTTTGCGATGCCGATCGGGTGCGGGAAAGTGAACATACCCTGTTCGTAGATTGCCCTCATCATGGCGGACGGCGCCAGCGGGCTTTTGACTACGTATCCGAGGTTCTGACCGTATTGTCGGTGGCGTTCGTTCCGGGCGAGGACCGCTGCGAATCGTGAGTTTCCGCCGGCCAAACGAGATGAACAGTGCGCCTATCGCGAGTGGCTCGAAAATCACTTCGATGACTAGCGCGGAAATGCACGATGTTCGCTCGCGGCGAAAGCTGCACTGACTGGGAACGTGTGCGCCGAAAAGCGGATCAGGATACGGAAGCGGCCATGGAAAACCACGCCATCGGCGAAGCCATTGGGCGCAAGCGTGACTGGCCGGTGGGTCGGTGAGCCGAAGGCCGCCATATCAGGCAATCTCCCGGGCTCCGTGTCGGGACAATATGACTGCTACGGGAAGCACTTCTGCCGAGGGCGGAGGGCGAATTAAAAAGGAAAACGAAGCATTCACTCCCGCAGTACGACCGAGCAACTCAAGGTCCCGCAAGTCCGTGTTCTGTCGCGCTCCGATGGCTTCTGATGTCACGCAAACCGCCGCGACAGAATGGAACCAAGCTAGGTTGCTCCGCACCCACTGGCCTCAACGCGGTCGACAATCCATGCATCAACATCGGTCTCTAGCCATGCAACCCTACCACCACCGATTTCCACTGGCCGTGGAAACTTACCTTCGGCCAGATACCGATAGACAGTACTTGTGCCCAGGCCAACACGCAGACGCACTTCGCGAAGGCGAATCAAACGTTGCTTTGCCGGATTCTCCTTCGGGGGCGTAATTGACACGACGCTCGCAGACCCCCCGCGCAGTACTGCGACCAGTCGTCCATCATCTTCGGCGCCTCTCGAGCATGTCACCTCGCTGATACGCACGGCGGGCCTTGCTGCTCGTCTTGTGGGCAATCGCCTTGTCGGCTAGCACTTCGGGATACTCACCATACTCCTCCGCCCAGTCCTGAAATGTCGAACGGAACCCGTGCACCGTGATGTCTGTATATCCCATGCCATCGAGCAGTTCTAACATTGCCATATTCGAAAGCGGAGCGCCCTTTTTGTCGCCCGGGAAGAGGTAGCCATACCTGGCCGTCCGCATAGCTCTCTTCACGAGATCGCAGGCCGTATCACACAACGGCACGCGGTGAGGAAGGCCCATCTTCATCCGCTCGCTGGGGATCGTCGAAATCTTGTGGCGTAAGTCGAACTCTTCGGGCCGCGCTCGCCGGATCTCATTCGTTCTACAGACGGTCAGGATCACCAGGTGCAACATCACGGCTGAGCGAGAACCTTCGTCTTCCTTCACCTTAAGCTTTGGTATGAATTCACGGATGTCGGCCCACGGCAACGCCGGAAAATGCTTCAGGGCGCGCCTGCGCTTTGCTAGCACCTTATCCAGGTGACCACGCCAGCGTGCAGGGTTGTCGCCGTCACGATGCGCCGCGCCTCTTTACGCGCCTCGATCGGGTCGATCTTGTCGTTCACGAGTGCCCTGCATCGGGCCGCCTCGGTACGCGCTTCTGCAAACGAGACAGTCGTCATCGGCCCAAGCCCCATCTCGCGCGAGCGCCCAAAGAGCTTGAACTGATAGATCCAGGACCGCGAACCCGAGCCAGAAATCTGGAAATAAAGGCCGCCCCCATCGGCGTAGTAACCGCGATCAACCAGCTTCGCTATGCGAAGCTGGCGAGAGCCAATGAGGTTGCCTGGATTGAGATTCCGCCATTTCCCACCCCTACTTTCACCCCAACTTGATGGGTCGATTCTGTCGGTACGAGCCGGAAGCAGCAAAGAAAAAACCCCGGAAGGCGCTTGTGGCGGCCTTCCGGGGTTTAGTCCGGGACATGGTGAAATGTCCCGGAAGGTGCTCCTGGCGGAGACGGAGGGATGCCGAATCGCCCGGAAAGCCTTTACAGGCAAGGCTTTTATAAAACGCCCTTCCACTACCCATACTTTTACCCATACTCAAAAAGACCCGTTTTTCCGATTTTTGGAGCGGTCCCATTCGTGATTTCACCGGGCCGAAACACGGTTTTCCGTCCCCGCGCCGGGCGATCAAGTCACAGACCAAAATCATCCCGGAAACGATCGATTTGATGCATCCGCTCGTGCAGGATTGTGACGATGCCTACGTTACCGTCGGAGAGAAGGCGCCAATAGACGAAATGATGTTCGTAACGGAAAAAATAGCCCTGAATGCCGAATTCCGCCGGAACGGGACGTGAAGGCGTTCGGTGATCAGCTATGCCGTCAAAGGCATCGAACAAACCAGCAATGTAGCGATCGGCCTGCTGCCCGCCCCACCGATCCCGCGTATAGCGATAGATTTCGTCGATTCTGAAAGACGCCGCTTCCTGTATGCGGACCTGTACCCTTGGCATTCCTGTCAGGTCCGATTGCGCGCGATCACATCGGCCGCCGTCAATGGCTTATACGACGATTCAGGAGCGGCGTAGGCATGGGCCAGTTCAGCCTTGAGCCGCTCGAATTCCTTCGCCTCCCTCTGTTCCTTATCGCGACGAATCAGATCCCGAACGTACTCGCTCACGTTCTCGTAGTCGCCATGTTCACCGACGTTCGCGGAAACAAAGTCGCTGAGCGGGCCGCTAAGGCGAACCGTCATCGTGGTAGGGGTCGTCCGAGACACAGTGCACTCCTGTTACATTATCGTATTCAATATACTCAAAAACGAATACGAAGGCAACCATACGACCGTCCGCGGACGGCCCTCGTATCGGCGGAATAGATACGGTAGTCTGGCCTTACCCATGGCGTCGCGCGCAGCTTTTGCCATGGGGCTAAGCTGCGCACGATCACTGCCAGAGTTTGTGACCGCGTAAGCCACGACGAGGTGGTGTTTGGCGTCAACGGCCACCTGCACATTGTTGCCCACCATTCCCGAGCCTTTGCCGCTCGTCGCCATGGAGCGAGCGTCGGGATCAGTCTTCGAGAGTTCGCCGCCGCGGCTTCGCCTGCTGCGCGATCTGCCCCAGTGCGTAGCCCTTGGCCTGCGCCGCGCGTACACGTGCGCGCATGTCTTTCATCGCATCGCGCACCGTGACGCCATGTTCGGCCTCAGGCTTCTCAGGTAGTGCATCGAGTGCGCGGGCGAACGCTTCCCATTGCGACTTTGTATAGACCTTCGCGACAGGCATGAGTCATCCTCCTGCGCACACCATCGCACACGACATCAAGCACAACGTTCATCCCATCCTGCGCACAGCGCGCGCGCGTCAACAACCTTTTTTTCAGGGCAAGCGCACATGGGAACACCTGGAAAGCGACGGGAACCCGTAAGAACAACGCACTTTTTGGGGCGCTGTCGTGCGCGTGCGACACATCCTCCGTTACGCATCCCGGTTTGCTCCTGACACGCATGCTGTTCGACCGGGATCCTCCCCGGTTACGCATGGACGTCGACCAGCAGTACGCAGCGTATGCACATCGAACGAAGGAACGAACTCGGGACGCACACAAGCGTAGCGAATCGAACATCAATGCGTCAGTCACGCGCACAGCCTGCGACACCGTCAGCGGAGCTGATACGCACGCAGCCGTACCGACCCTGAACACGTTACACGCGTGTCCATTCGCGAGACATGCACACAACGGTACGCACGCTTTACTCACGCGATTGACATCCCAACGCGAAAGCATCACGCAAGGGTTACGTATCCTTCAACGCACAGACATACGCGTGCCGTTTACTCTAGGAGGAAGGCCTCTGCGCAAGGCCCTTGCTCACCCGTTCGCACATGATGGTGCGGGGCCTGAGCGGACGTTTACGCGGCGACGGAAATCTCAACGCAAAACGTTTACGCGGGGCGACAAAATGCGCATTGAAAACACGGTATTGCAGGATAGGCTACCGCCGGTTTTGGGCGCCATGTGTTGATTTGCACTGAATCCTGACCCACGGGGGGGTGCGGACAAATTCTTGGACTACCTGGAGGTAGTTCATGTTCTCATACGAAGATCGCATTCGAGCGGTTCGACTTTACTTGAAGCTGGGCAAGCGCATCGGAGCCACCATTCGGCAGC